>Ga0335069_10000432_pt1 | contig 71227 bp, 76 predicted proteins | sample Lox_Sample_11_FD_206714 | JGI IMG/M metagenome (GOLD analysis project Ga0335069, IMG submission 206714) | Soil microbial communities from Loxahatchee National Wildlife Refuge, Florida, United States - Lox_Sample_1.1 | ecosystem: Environmental > Terrestrial > Soil > Wetlands | place: USA...
TCGGGCTTTGGAATTCCAAGTTGATCGCACACCGACAGCGCCGCCGTTAGCCCTGACGCGAGACAGTCCGGTACGCCGATCCCCTGGAATGCATTTCCGGCCAGCGCCAGCCGCGGAATCGCCGCCACGCGCTGCTGAATTCGCGCCACCCGCTCCAGGTGCCCAGGTCCGTACTGCGCCATGGCACGATTCCACCGATACACTCGCATCACTCGCGGCTCGCCCGTCAACCCGACGATCTCTTTCAGTTCCGTCCGAACGGTTGCCAGCACTTCGCCATCGCTCAGCGAGAGCACGTCGGGATCGCTCAGTCCGCCGAGGAAAACGCGCACAATCCCTTTGTCCGCCGGAGCCCGATGGGGAAACTTGTTATGGACGAACGTCAGCGCGCGAATGCGTCGCCGCTCCGTTTTCGGCACCAGGAAGCCGAATCCCGGAGGCATATTCGCCAAGTCCGCGCGGCTGTAGGTCATGACCACCGTGATCGACGAGCTGTACGAGACCGCGTTCAGATCGTGAGCCAGATCGGCATCCGTGGCCGCCAGCAACGATCCCGCTACATGCGCGGGCGCCGCAATGATCACCGCATCGAACTCCTGCACCTCACCGCGGACCGTCAGCTTCCATTTCTCGCCGTCGCGCGCCGCCCCTGAAATCGCCACTCCGGTTCTCATCGACGACTGTGGCAGGAACTTCGCCACCGCATCCACCATCTGCTGCATGCCGCTCTCTAACGACGAAAACAATGGACGCTGTTTGTACCCTGGCCCTTGCGCCTTCACGAACTCCCGCATCTTCTTGCGCGCGGCCAACATGCCGCGGCTCAGGCTGCCGTACTTCGCCTCCATATCGGCAAATCGCGGCAGCACCGCCCTAACGCTCAGGTTAGCCGCATCTCCACCATACACCCCTGCCAGCAACGGATCGGCCAGTCGCTCCACCACTTCCTGCCCGTAATGCCGCCGTACCAGGTCGGCCACCGTCTCATCGCCGTTCTTTGCGGGAGGTCGCTGCAGCAGCTCCAGCCCCATCTTGATCTTCGTGCCCCACGTGAATAACGGAGTCGTTACGGTCGGCAGGATCTTGGTGGGCACCATGAACATCAGCCCGTCCGGCATCGGGACCAGGCGGTTCTTCACCAGGATGTACGTGATCCGCTCGCCATCGTTCGACCCGATGATCTGGTCGCCCATGCCGAACAGTTTGCAGAAATCCGCGCCGGTAGTTTTCTCCGAGAGAAAAGAATCCGGGCCCGCCTCGATCAGGCAATCGTCGGCGACTTCGGTCCGCATCACGCCGCCCAGATGCGCATCACGTTCGAATAGCGTGTACTCCAACTCGGCACCGGCGCGCTTCGCATGTTCCAGTGCCGTCGCGGCCGCCAGGCCCGACGCGCCCCCACCGACGATGGCAACTCTTTTCATGATGTAACGCCGGCATCTTGCCGGCTCTCCGACCGAGCAAGCCGCTCCCGAGCCACCTCCGCCACAGCCTTGGCAAAGATCGGCGAAGCGTTCAGCGACTCAGCGCGCCACAGCCTCATGCCGTGATCCTCGGCAAACTTTTTGAACATGATGTCGATGTCAAACAGGATCTCCACGTGATCGCACACGAACCCAATCGGCTGGATAAACACGCCGCCGTGGCCCTGTTCCTTGAATTGCAGAATCGTCTCTTCGACCGTCGGTCCCAGCCACGCGCCGCCCGACATGCCTTGGCTCTGGAACGCAAACCGGCACATCGCGAAGTCCATTCCGGCTTCCGCCGCCACCAGCTTCCCCGTGTGCACTGCCTGGCACTCGTAGGGATCGCCTTCATCCACGGTGCGTTGTGGCACGCTGTGCGCGGTGAAGATCACCGGCAACTTCGTACCAGCTTCGTTACAGGCCTCCTCGTATCCCGCCTGCAACCGCTCGGCAAACGCTTCAATCAGCAGCGGATGATCGTGCCAGCTCTCCACGAAATCGATCGGAAACCGCGCGCCGTCCAGCGATTTGCGATACAGGCCCACGCTGGTGCGCGAGTTGTGCGGAGCCAGACAGATGGCCACCGCCTGCTCTACTCCGTCAGCCTGCATCTTCGCGATCGCCGCCGAGGTAAACGGCATCCAGTTCCGCATGCCGACATACGTCGGTATCCCAAGTTCGTGTTGGACCAACGCAGCCTGTAGCAGCGTGAGTTTTGTCAGCGGCGAACTCCCGATGAGTCCGTACCGATGCTGGACTTCCTTGACTACTGCGTCGGGCAGCCCGCGTCCGCCGGTGATATTACGCAGAAATTCAGGGATGTCCTCCACCCGCTCCGGACTCCCGTGCGCGAGCAACAGCACCGCCTTCTTCGAATTGGAATTCGTAGTCCCCATGAAAAGAAGTGACACTGTGGGAACGAGCGCCCCCGCCCGTTCAAGCGGAGCGCAGCTCCGCCACAAACCACAAACCTACACCGTCTGTGCGACCGTCCGCGTCGACAGCTCGTGCACCATCTCCAGCAGCGCCTTGACATTGTCCACTGGAGTCTCCGGCAAAATCCCGTGCCCCAAATTAAAGATGTGACCCGGCCTTCCGCCCGCCCGCTCCAGGATGTCTTTGGTCTTCGCGCGAATCTCGTCCTGGCTCGCAAACAGCGACACCGGATCCAGGTTCCCCTGCACCGCTCCGCGCCATCCTAACTTCTGCCAGCCTTCGTCGAGCGGAATCCGCCAATCCAGTCCGATCACGTCTGCGCCCGTCTCCTGCATCGAACTCAGCAGAGTCGCGCTATCGGTCCCGAAGTAAATCACTGGTACGCCCGTCTTCTTCAGTTCCTGCACCAGTTCCGTCGTGCGCGGTAGAACGTAGCGGCGATAGTCATCCACGCCGAGGCAGCCTACCCAACTGTCGAACACCTGCACCACGTCGGCGCCGCCGCGAACTTGCTCCGCCGTGTATTCCGCCAGCACCGCTACCAGCTTCTCCATCAACTGGTCCCACGCCCGCGGCTGCAGGTACATCATCTTCTTGGCATGCACGTAGTTCCGCGAGCCGCCGCCCTCGATCATGTAGCTCGCCAGCGTAAACGGCGCCCCGCAAAATCCAATGCACGGCAAGCTGTCGCCGAAATGTCGGGTCACGAGCCGGATCGATTCCGCCACGTAACCCAGGTCGGCCGCGCGGTCGGTTCGCAGGGCGGCGACGTCGGATTCCGTCCGCACCGGACGCTCGATCACCGGCCCCTCGCCTGTCTCGAACCGGAACGGCAGGCCCATGACTTCCAGGGGCAGCAGCAGGTCGGCAAAGATGATCGACGCATCGACTTTAAGGATTTCGGCGGCCTCAATCGTTACCTGCGCCGCCAGCGATGGCGTCTTGCAAATCTCGACAATCGAGTGATGCTTGCGGATGGCGCGGTATTCCGCCATGTAACGCCCCGCCTGCCGCATGAACCAGGCTGGCGTGACGGGCGTAGGCAGGCCTTTGCAGGCCTTCACGAAAAGGGATTCGGGAGCTGACATTGCCTTCCAATTTAGCACCCTGACCGCGTGGCCCGGGGGACGATCAGCGCACAAAGCTGCGTGATTTGCATCACAATACGCCTGGTCGCCCCTTCCGGAGACCGTGCCTCACATCCTCTGAACCCCGATTGCCAGGGTTGCGTATAACTATTCCATGCGCGCCAGCGATTTCGAATTCCGTTACCGTTTCTGGATCATCGGTGCGATCTTCTGGATCGGGTTCACGCTCTATTCCGTGGACCAGGTGAATGCCGCTGCGGCCCTGGCCAACTGGCTGCAGCCACACACCCCGTGGTCGGCCGGTGCCATCGTCCGCGCCATTTTCGGCTTCGGTGCGCTTCTTGCCATTGCCGCCGCTCTGCTTCGCACTTGGGCGGCCAGTTTTCTCCGATCCGATGTGGTCCACGACGACTCCCTGCACTCAGAGCGCCTCGTCGCCGATGGCCCCTACCGCTACGTTCGGAACCCTCTATATTTGGGAACCACCCTGCTGACGCTCGGCTTGGGATTAATGGCCAGTCGCCTGGGCTACGCCGTCATCTTCTTCGGAGTTTTGCTGGTCAACCTTCGCCTCATGGCTCGCGAAGAATCCGAACTCAACGCATCCCAAGGGGAGTCCTACCGTAGATATCTGTCGATAGTGCCGCGGCTGTTCCCGAGCTTCCGGCCCAAGCTTCCGCGAAGCGGCCTCCGACCCCAATGGGGACAGGCTTTCTTTGGTGAAGGATTCTTTTGGGGCTTTGCCGCTGCGGCCGTGGTATTCGCCATCAGCCTCAATATTCGCTACGTCTGGATCACGCTCGCCATCTCCTTCGCGCTCTATCTCTGGTCTTACTTAGTTTTGAAGAAGAAACACCAATCAGCCTGAGGCAGAACCTAATCAGATATCCAGATCGTCAGATATCCAGATCACCCGATCACCAGATTTACTGCCTCTCCCTCATCCTCTCCCGCAACTGGTGCAGCACGTGCGCCCGTGACGGGTCTTTCTCCAATTCCTTCTCCAGCTCTTTCAGCGCCAGCGCCACAATGTCGTAGTGGTGCAGTCCCGCAAACTCGCGATCACTCGTGATTTCCAGCCACATCCGGTGCATGAGCTGGATATCTTCATCGCGCATCCGCGGCGTATGCGGGCCCAGGAAGAACTCCCACTTCTGCCCGCCCGGCTCGACGACCTCCAGCGTTAAACGCGGCTTCGGATCGGGCAGCTTTTCCCAGGCATCGCCGGTGAACTTGCCCTGTTCCTCCGCACTCAGCTTTGCCGAAATTCCGCACACCACGCGCGACGATTCCAGCCGCTGCGCCGTCTGCATGATCGCATCGAACACGTTCGTTCCGGGCACCACCAGCAGCGACACCGGCTTGCCCTCTTTTTCCGCGACGGCTACCACTTTCGAGAACAGCTCCTGCTCGTAGGTCTCGAACACTTCCTTCGCTTCGTAGTAGGTGCTGCCGCCAAACGAGTGTTCGCGATGCGACAAGCGGGCCGTCATCACCACCACGTCCTGCTTCGTCGTATCGGTCTCATGCAGTATGTTCTGCAGGTACGAAAGGTTTCGCGGATCCCGCACCGACACCAACACGTTCCCCGGCTTCACGTTCAACGCGCTGTAATCCAGTTCCTCGCTGGTGTTGACGCGGAACTGCTCCAGGGTCTCGTGCTGCCCGGCGCGCTGTCTATGCGTGATCCGCTCCGAGACATAAAAGATGCCGTAAAACACCATGCTGAAGCTGATTCCGGCGATCGTCGCCGCTTGTTTCGTGAACAGGTTCACGATTGCCGTTGAGAACAGCACCACCGCAATCAGCGCCACGCCTAGCGGGAATTCCGTCTTCCCACCCAGCGGGATATTGAACGGTACGCGCCACTCACGCTTTCCCGGAGCCTTATACCGCAGCACCAGCACCGCCAGCGCGTTGAAAGAGAAACTCCAGATCACTCCAAACGCATACAGCGCGGCCAGCAGGTACACGTTGCCGCGGCTCAGCACGATGGTGACGATCTGCAGAATCACGATCAGGTTAATCGTCCGGTAGCTCGTCCCAAACCGCTTCTGCGGCTTTTGGAACCAGCTCGTCAACACTCCGTCTTCCACCAGCCGGTTCAGCACTCCGTTCGCGCCCACGATCGACGTGTTCACGGCCCCCGCCAGAATCAGCACGCCCACCAGCACCACGAACAGGTGGAACAGCAGCCTTAACACCAGCGGCCCCACCAGGTACATCGCCAGTCCGCCGATGAGGTTGGCAAAGAAATCCGGCCGTACCTTGTCGGGGATGATCATCACCGCGAAAAACGACACCAGCGACGTGAACAGCAGGCTGTAAACAAAGATGACCGTGCCCGCTCGCTTCAGGTTCAGCAGCTTCGGGCTTTCGATCTCGCGGTTTACCTGCGCCAGCGTCTCTTCGCCGCTCATCGCCAGCACGGAATGTCCAAACCCAACCATCACCAGCACCAGCGTGATGGTGCTGAATACCGTCCCTTGCAACCAGCCCAGCGTCTCGCGATCGGTCGGGATATTCGCCGCGCTCGGCAGCGGCGGCATCTGCGCGCCATTCCTGAGCAGCGTGATCAGACACCAGACGATCAGGATCACCACCATGACCGTGGTGATCTTCATGATCTTCATCGCCTTGTCGCTCGACTCGTGCATACCCTTCGTGTTCTGCCACCAGAAATAAAGGGCCACCACCACCGCGAACGCCGCCGCGAAGTAGTTATCGTTGAAATTGACCTGCACGTGGACGTAGCTGAAAACGTCCTTGATGAACCCTGCCAGGTACTGCCCCGCCGACACGCCGCTGATCGGGCCGGTCAGAATGTAGTCAAACAGCAGCGCCGACACCGAGAACTTCGCCAGGCTGCCGCCCATTGCCTGCTTCACCACGCGATAGACACCGCCGCGCACGAACATCGAGCTCGACTCGATGTACGTCGCCCGTACCGCGTAGCTGAACAACATCACCGCCAGGATGAACCACGGTGCGCTCTTCCCAATCACCTTCTCGGCATCGCCGCCCGCGTAATACGCTGACGACGCCAGGTCCGACAACACGATCGCCGCCACGCGCCAGAACGAGATGAAACTCAACATCACCGTGGTGGCGATGAACACCGGTACAGCCGGTCTTTTTACTTGTTCGGAAAGCGACATATCACCTGTTTGCAAGCGGACGAGGGCTCATACCAAAGCTCCCTGTTTGTCGCGCGAATCATCGATTCTATACGACGAGCCGCTCCTCCCGTACAGCACAACCCACTGTTTGGCTTATAGATAAATCAGATGGAAGCCATAACCCGAAAGAAGCATCCGGTCACGCATCTCACCATTTCATCTCCATGGCCCGCGCCAGGAACTCTACCAGCGGTGCCATCTTCCCCACCGATTTCTCGAACTCGCCCATGAACCGCGCACCGCAAACCTGCTGCTCGCTCAGGTCGATCAGCGCAAAGATGCTCTTCCGCTTCAGGTCCTCCAAGTGCCGATGCTCGCTCGGAAACCCGCGGGGAGGCCGCGACAGCTTGTCCTCGTCGCTGAGGGTTAACCCACGCGTGACCTTCGCCCAAAGGTCCGGCTGGCTCACAATCTTCTCCCGGATCTTCATCAGCCCGATCCGGTCCGGACGCCATATCCCTCCGCACACGAAGCACTCTCCCGGCTCAAGTTGCAGGTAGTAGCCCGGCGCGTGGACGTCCTTCCCGCCACCGCCATGGCCAAACTGCATGCCCACGTGCGTCTTGTAAGGTCGCTTGTCGTTCGAGAAACGGATATCGCGATAGATGCGGAACAACGACGACTTCGGATCTGAGAGCAGGTATGGGCTGATGTCGTGCATCGTCTCCGCCGCGTCACACACGAAACGGATCGATGGCTCTTTGATCGCCCGTTCGTACTGCTCTTTGTTCTTAAGGAACCATTCCCGGCGGTTATTGCGTTTCAGGCGGCGGAGGAAGTCGAATGCCTCGGAGGTAAAGTAGGGCTGGGATGCCATGCGGATAGTGTAATCCGCGAGTGGGGTGCTGCAGGCGTGCGAAGTCCCCGGTGGAGAGGCTTTCGCACGCCAATGCTATGCACCAGCTATGCGGTCTTCTGTAACAGGGTCCGGACCCGGGCCCACGGGCAATTCGGACGGTGCCCTTCGATCTTGCTGTCGTAGCCTTCCACTACGGCATCACAAAACCGGCACAGTCCTGATTCGTAGTCGGTCGCACGTTCTTCATCGGAAACCAACGCCCGCACCGACTTGAGTAGCTGTTGATCGAGTGTCATAAAGTCTTCTCCACGTACTTTCAGTTAAACGGATGGTTAATGGCTTAAGCGTAAGAGCTACATCCGGAGGAGGACTTCGGTATCAACAGCGGAATTCACAGAGCAGAACGCGAAGAGCCTGGGGATCCGGCGCGGCTTCTACCGGGATTCGAGACTCGGCCCGATGTGCAGAGTGCAACAGCAGGGGCGGCAACGCCAGACCTGCGCAGGCGATATCCAGATGCCCGGTCAGGTCCACGGAGTTCACCGTGCTCGTCGGTCCATGCGTCGATTGGAAGGAACCGTGAGCATGCGATAAGGGACAGAAGAACAGCGCCATCACCGAAATCAGCAATGTCGCCAGCAGGATTTTGAATCCCTTCCTCATACCCTTCGCCCGAGACCTTAGCAGCTACTTGTCCGAAGTCAAGCGCCAACCTGCACAATGACGCATCTGAAAAGGTACGACAGTCACAAATTGCAACGTATTTTCTGCATTTGAGACGAATTTACCTGCCCTAGAAATTACAAGACTCTTATTTTCAGCTACTTAGGTTTGGTTACTTTCGTGCAAGAGTTACAGGGCATGTACTCCCCCGGGCCTGATGCCGCCATGGTCTCCAAGTGCGTCAATCCGTATTGTCATCGTCCGTTTCGTTATCTCGGCCACGGCAAGCTGTTCGCCATCGAATATCCGCCCACGCTTGAGTCGGGCTCGCACATTCGCACCCGCGAGCACTTCTGGCTGTGCGAAGAATGCTGCCAGACAATGACAGTCGCCATTCGTCACGAGCACGGCCGTCCCGCGGTCCGCATCATCAACCTGTCGCCCAAGGGCCGGCGCAAGCTCGACTTCGTCCCCGGCGAGCAGCAAACCTACGTTCCGCGAACCACGGTTTTACCGGAGACGTTCCCCGAGTTCTCTTTCGAAGCCTACTGATCGGGCGGCGATTCCTAATTTGCGTGCCGGGGAACCCGGCGCCGGAGCGTCGCTACGAACTCCCTGTCTGCGTTCAGCGAAACCATCTCCAAGGGCGAACGCCCCGCGTACCACGCAAACCAGAACGTCCACAACAGTAGAATGCCGGTGATCACGAAGTTGGGCCAAGCGTTCAGCGCCCACTCGCCGCTCCAAACCCATTGCCCACGACTGGAAAACGGCAGCCAGTAAGGCACCGGCCATTGGTAGCCGTCGGGACCGCGAGCACCCACCACATCGCCCAGCAGATGCAGGTGGAAGCTGATCGCCACCAGCAACGCTGTCTTCCAGCGGTTGGCCTTGGCAAGTACCGTCGACAACGCGATGACTGCAATGGCGAACCCGATGTTGTGCCCGAAAATATGGTGATACTCCGTGAACCACGCAAGTGGATGGTTCGTGTTGCGGGTCAGCATTTCCGGAACTGCGCCGAATGCGTCGATGTCGGGGATGACGCCGGCGATCGTGACCAGTGCACGACTGCGGCGATCGAGCGATGTGGTATTCGCAACCGCCCATCCGACCAGAAAGTGAGTCACTGGGCTCATGGCTTTCTCCAATCCCACGGCCTCGCGTTCAATGCTCTTCCCCAAACACCTCCGCCGTGAACGCCTCCACCTTCGCGCCGTGCTCCCACGCATCCGTTGGTAGTCCCGCCTTCAGGCACGTTTGTCGCAGGAACATCTCCCGATCCCAACCATGTTCCAACGGAACCTGCGGCAGCAGCAGGCCGCGCCGATTCCCATACGTGATGATCAGCCCGTGTCGTCCGACCTCCACCTCCTCGGGATCAATCGGCTGCATCGGCGACAATACGCTGATCTCTACTCGTAAGCGTGGTAGCTCGTCTGCTCGCACTGGCATGAAGCGCGAATCGTTGAACGCCGCCGATACCGCCGTTTCGGCGATGGTCCGGTACAGCGAGTACATCGGGATCACATACCCAACACACCCGCGCAACTCGCCTTGTTCATGCAGGGTGGTGAAAGCTCCTCGGCGTTCGGCCAGGTGATCGCTCGGCGGAGTCAAATCGAGCTCGCGCTTCTCGATCGAGGCAGCGACAGCATCGTGCGCAAGTTGCAGCAGCAATCGGCGCTCGTCCGGTGAGTACTCCGGTTTCGCCTGCTCATCTGGGCGGATTTCAACTGATGGTTCGGCCATATCGCGAACTCCTTCGCGGACATCCTGGTCCGCAGTTCGCACCGCTAACTTGTTTGTGACTGTTGGGAGGAGGCCATTTCGCGCTTCTTGCGCCGGCTAAGCACAAACCGGCGCCGCCGCTGGCTGCGCACCACCTGGCGATCGATTTTCGACCAGAATCCATAGAAGTAGTCCGCCGCGCTGGCCAGCGAGAGCGCGACCATGAACCAGATTGCGAAGTGCGCGATCAGGTCCACCGGGAATACCCATGTCGTACCGGGAATTGTCCACTCGAGCCAGCGGTGCGCCAGGATCGCCGCATTCACCGACACGATCTGTACCACCATCTTGGCCTTGCCGAGGTCGCTGGCCTCGATGGTGAAGCCTTCCGATGCCGCAATCGATCGCAGTCCGCTGACCAGAAACTCGCGGCCGATAATGATGACCGCCATCCACGCCGGAACGATGTGCGGATTGAACTGCACCAGCGTGATGTAGGCGGCCGCGATCATCAGCTTGTCCGCCAGCGGATCCAGCAGCATCCCCATCGTCGTGATCTGACCGCGATGCCGCGCCAGGTACCCGTCGATCCCATCGGTGATCGAGGCCGCGATGAACACCGCACATGCGATCAGCTCCTGCTCCCCATGAACGCCGATGAAGCGCTTGGTCGTAAGCAGCCAGATCAGCACCGGGATACTGAAGATGCGAGTCAGCGTGATGTAGTTCGGCAGATTCAAAGGAAGAGCGGGCCTGCGCTACCTGACTGAATTATGAACCACAGGAAAACTTAGGGCAATGTGACCTAAGAAAACAGATGGTTTTCGGCAGCGGCGGGAGGGCTATTTTGGGAAAGTTGGTTTTGTGGGACCGGGCGGTGCCCCATATCTGCCCTCTTTTGGCAGGTGTGGGATACGGACCTCACTTCTCCCGCGTCAGCTTGATCAGCGACTCCATATGGTCCAGGTACTTCTGCAGCGCCTTGCGGCCGTTGGCGGTCAACTTGTACGTGGTCCGGGGTGTGCGTCCCTCGAACGACTTGTCGCACCCCACGTAGCTCGCCTCTTCCAGCTTGCGCGCATGGACGCTCAAGTTGCCATCGGTCGTGTTCAGCAACTGCTTCAGGTCGTTGAAGCTCAAGGAGTCGTTCACCGCCAGTGCGCTAAGGATGCCGAGACGGATACGCTCGTGGATGAGCGGATCGAAATCCGGCAGCGATGGCGCGCGGGTAGGACGGACAGTTGCCGCCGATGTGGCTCGGACAGTCTTGTCCACGAAGCCGTGCTGTTTCTCTGGCTGAAGAGCAGGATTTGGTTTAGCCGCCATGGTTCCTCGCAATGAAATACCCGAAAACGATGTGCAGGCCGGCGAATCCGGCGAGCATCCAATACAGCACCCACGACGCAGGCGCCAACAGCGCGCCGAGTCCGAGCGCCATGAAACACGCGCCCATCACCGGGACCACCCCGATGGAGTACGTGCCTCCAGTGACGACTGCCGTGCCGTACAACAGCAGCCAGGTGCCAGGGATGTCGGGAATCGCGCGGTGATAGTACAAGATTGGCGTCAGCACCGCACCGGCAATCAGCGGCGGAGCCAAGCCCAGCGCGAAGCGCCGTCCCGGAGCCGCCAACAGCGATACGCCCGTGCGCTGCGCCTTGGCATACATCGCCCAGATCGCAATCACGGCACCGATCAAGGCCTCGCCGAGCCAGACCGAGACCCAGTGCTGAACTGTGACTTGCTGCTGCGCAATTATGGCTGCCCCGATTGCGGTGACACCGACCGTCACCAATCCCCAGCCGGGGACGGCGGTAAACGATCCGGACACCTCGAGGGTGCGGCGGATGAATTGGAGGTTCTCGATGTCCTCGTGCGCAGGCGGAGTTACAACTACTGTCGGATTGGTGCGACAACGAGGACGCGCGCGCATGGTAGTACCTTAGCCCAGTCTCGCACGTCCGTCAAGTACTTTATGATGCAAAGGCATTATGTTGCATGGCATTCTTGCCTGTGGCCCTCTGCGAGGGACTACGAAGTGTGGGGCCTTCCAAGCCCGGTCGCGCGGAGCGAGACTCCGCTGAGCGAGCTACCATCCCGAACTCATGCAGCGTTAGAAAACTAATCACCTTATCGAAGAACTCCCGCGGCCTTCTCATGCCGATTACTTCGCCGCGACCTGTGCCCCTTCGGTCTTTAGCCTGATCCCCAGCGTACCCGCATTTCCCGAACCCATGTCGTACACTCCGGCTCGCAGATGAACGCTCGCGTTAGCGGGAAGCTTGATCTCCAGCGGAAGATGTATGCCGCCTTGTTGCGCTTCCGCCAAAACTGCGGGACTCAAATCCACGTCTCCACGGTCTTCACTCAAGGAAATCGGCTTGCCGGCTTCGTCATAGGCGACGGCTCGCACTTCGAGTTGAGCCCGTTTCTTCCCATCCGGCAGGTCGTCCATCTTCATGTGGGGTAGCAGGATTCCGAAATCCAGCGTGTAGACCACAGTTGGTCCCTTGGCCGGTGACGCAACGCTTGCGGGCTTTTGATTCCCTGCAGGCCTTACCCCTAGCGTAAAGACCATCTGCGAAAGGTCTGGCAGTCCCATTCTCAAGAGCGGCAGCAACGGATCGTTCGCTTCCGTTTTCGCGTAACCGCTTTTCTTGTCGGTGGCATAGTAACCCTGCCGGTAATCAAGCTTGTATTTCCCCTTCGGCAATTCTACGCTGATCTGGCGAAACCGTCCGTCCGCCTTCGTATTCGTAGGGCTGTAGCTGATGGTGTAGTAGTGCATCCCAAGGTCGGTGACACGTGCCAGGACACTACTCAGATCGTTGGTGTTTTGGAAGGCGTGTCCGCCCGTCTCCTTCGCCACAGTTTCCATCCCAGCGCGGTTCCCAAACAGCTGTGTATCTTCATCGTTAAGCGCGCCGATATTGCTCTGGGTCTGCACACTGGGCCTCTCTTCCTTGATCGCGTCCCCGTTCGCCTGATAGGTCTGGTAACTCATCAGGCCCTGCGCGCCCACCGGGTAGATCGCTATCTGCGCGGCCGCACACAAATTTGTCGTCCTCTTGATTTCGTCGAGGAAAACGCCTTCCCCCCGGGACGAGTGCTGAAAATCCTTGTTCGGAAGAATGGCGACGGGAAACGCTCCGGAAACCCAGATTACGTTTTTGCGCCCCGGAAAAGCAGACAGATAACGAGCCAGTTCCTGAAAGCCGGCCAACGTCATCCGCACCCTCTGTTGGGTGAGCACCAGCGTCCGCTCCGCCAACAATTCCCTGATTACGTCTGCGGGATCGACCAACTCCATTGTGCCATTCAACTGCGTGGGATTTAGTGCCTGCAGTGCGGTCGGGACCTGCTGCGTCCCGATTCGGTTCACCTCAATCATGTTGATGAGGTTCTCGTCTGCCTCCGCTTCCTGTTGTGAAGTTAAGAGTGGCGACTGCCGTTGGGCCGTCAGTTTGGGATCGTTCAGGGCAGCCAGTAATTGTGACGAATCGGTTGTGAACGCCTGCACCATGCGCAGCCGCGACGACAACGTGAAGATCGCCACCCTCGCTGTCACCGGAATCGTCTTCAGGAACTTGATGATCTGCTGGTGCACCAGAGTCTGGTCCAGCACTTGCGTGTTCAGCGCGTCCATCAGAATCACATTGATGGAATCCACATTCTGGAGCTCCGTGTAATTCGTGTAGACGTCTTTCGGCAGCTTTGGGCGCTCGCCCGCGCTGACCGGCGCGCCGTTGTGCTCGGTGAACGACGCGATCTTCTGCGGCTTGCCGTCTTCCAGGACGCGGAAATCGCCCTCGTTCAGTCCGGTAACCGCCTTCCCGTCCTTGTCGGTGACCACAACATCCAACAGCACCACGCGCACCTTCGACTGGATCGTTATTGCTGGTTGAGGATTAGCTGTGGGACTGGTAGCAGCTTCATTTTGCGAATAGATCAATGTGGCCAAGCAGAACGGAAGCACCAGGAAAACATATCGCTTCACGATAGGCATCCTTGACGAGGCAGTTATCGCCCGCATAATAGTCCTGTGAGTAGGTCCAGCGCTGTGATGTACGACTGGAGATTGAGCGCTGGAATACAAACGCTGACGGGTTACGGGAACCCCATTGCTGCCTTGGGCCGAGGTCGGGAGACTGCCGCCTAAACACCGCTAGAAACTTTGCTAGTTCCTCCCTTGCCAGCCATCGGCTAGCTTTCCCTTGCTCGCCTTCAGCAAAGGAGAACCCTCATGCGCACGCCGGTGAAACTTCTATTCCACGCCCTCTGCCTACTTGTCTTGTTGTTAGCGACCGGCGTTCCGGGAACTGCGTTCGGACGTTACGAAACCATCCATGCGGTCGCGTGGGGCACGCAGAGCCAGATGGGCGACGCTATCGGCCTGGAGTTGATCATCTACGACTACTCCACCGCCGACGATCGCGGCATCCTCTTTAAGGCGTACCAGAAAGGGATGAACCAGGGGCTGGTAAACGCCCTGAGCAAGATGAAAGCCGTCGGCCACCTCAACGTTCAGGGCACGCTCGGCTACGATGTCAGCTACATCCGCATGACTCCGACGCCCACCGGCCGCAAGATCCGCTTCATCACCAACCGCAAGATCACCTTCGGCGAGGATTGGTCGGACTCGCAGTCCCAGGCCTTCAACCTCTCCGCCGGCGAAATTGAGATTAACGATAAAGATAAGAGCAAGAGCGCCGGCATCCTCTATCCCGCGACACAACTCATCATCGACAGCCAGGGGCAGTTGCAGTGGGATCTCAACCAGAACGCGTGGAAACTGAACACCATCGCCGACTGGGAAGGCACTCCCGGCGTGAACTAGTGTCGACAGGCATTCCTGCCTCCGCGGAGGTCCACGCGCTGTCCTGAACGCGCCTAGGTCCGAGTTCCTTTTTGGGAATTTGGATCACCAGAGAGGTCAGTTCTCCTTGCGCTCCCACCCGGAACGCGCACTAACATCCATATTGCCTCTGGTGTGGCCTCATTTCGGAGGCGGCAGGTGGCTTCTCTCGCCCTCAGCATCGTTTGCGCCTCATCGGTGCTGAGCGAGACAGCCCCTCGCCATACTATCGGTTTACGAGAGCCTTCGCCCACGAAGGCACGGCTTCGACAGAGAGGATCGGATGAAGAGATTCAGCATATTTTTATCGGCAGTAATACTGACGGTGGTGTTCGCGCCTGCGCTCTGGGCGCAGATGGGCACTGTGAAAGGCTACGTAAAAGACGCCGAAGGCAAGCCTATGGTCGGCGCGGTTCTTCAGTTCCAGGGAACCGATAACGGCCGCCACTATGAACTGAAGACCGACAAGCACGGCAACTTCTTCTCCATGGGAATCGGCTCGGGCACGTACAACATCACGGTCATGTTCAACGGCCAGATCGTCGACAAGCTCAACAAGTACCCAGTGCAAAGCACGATCGGCACCGGCGGTGACAACGAACTTAATATCGATCTGCAAAAAGAAGCCGCGCAAGCGGAATCCACTAAGCCCCCTGAGCAGCGCAAAGCGGAAGAGGCGGCTGCCCAGGCGCAGAAAAATGCGGTAGAGAAGGTTAAGAACCTGAACCAACTTTTGGCTGACACCAAGGCTGCCAGCGATGCCGGCAATTACCAGAAAGCCAAGGACCTGATGCTCCAGGCCACGGCGATGGACACGACCCACGAGGTGCTCTTCTTCCAGTTGGCGGAAGCCGAGCGCAACCTGGGCAACCACGCCTCCGATGCGGAACAGAAGAAGACCGAACTCACTGCCTCCATCGACAGCTACAACAAGGCGCTGGCGCTCACCCCGAACACCAAACCCGATGTGAGGGCCGCCATCCTCAATAACATGGGCGATGCGTACTCGAAGCTCGGCAACGTCGACGAAGCGGTAAAGTCCTATGAAGGCGCTGCCGAGGCCGACCCGACTGGAGCCGCCAAGTTCTACTTCAACGAAGGGGCCGTACTCACCAACGCCGGAAAGTACGATCTGGCGATTGCCGCTTTCGATAAGTGCATTGCCGCGGACCCTGCCAAGGCCGACGCCTACTACCAGAAGGGCGTCAACCTCATCGGCAAAGCGACCACCAAGCCAGATGGCTCGATGGTTGCGCCTCCGGGAACGTCGGAGGCGTTCAACAAGTATCTGGAACTGGCACCGACAGGGCCATACGCCGACGCCTCGAAGCAGATGCTCGCGGCGATTGGCTCGAAGGTCGAAACCAGCTTCGGCAAGAGCAAGTCAACGAAGAAATAGCCTGAATGCCAGGACCGGTCGGCGCCTGCGGGCGCCGATCGTTCGCACCGATATCGCTACTTTGGGGCAGCGGTCACCAGGAGGGCTGGGACAGATCTACTTCGCGGGCTTTGGCGAGGGGGGCACCTGCGGCTTTTGTTGCGGCTGTTGTTGCTGCTGGAGTATTTGGCGAACGCGCTGCTCGATGGCGGCGCGGATCTTGGATGCCTGGAAGAACTGTTCCTGGGCGTCGTCTTCGCGTCCAACTTTCAAATATGCGTTGCCAAGAATCAGCCTTAGGTCGGGATTGGCGGGTTGCAGCTTCACGGCTTTCTCGAGCGTAGTGACGGCTTGGGCGTCTTGTCCGGCCTTGAGTTGCGCAAATCCGAGTGGACCGAGCAATTCGGGTTGGGTCGGCACGAGCGCGACCGCTTTCTGATAGGCGTTGACCGCGTCCTGCTGCTTGTCCATGACGGAATAGACTTTGCCGGCCTCGAACCACGGGCCGGCGGCGTTTACGCCTTTCGAAACCTGGGCGGCCTGCACCCACGCTGCAGCGGATTCGGGAAGCTTCTTGTCGGCGGTGTAAGTGGTGGCGAGATTGATCCAGCCGATGGGATCGCTGGGCTTGAGCTGCGTGATCCGCCGGTAGGCCGCTTCCGCGCGCGCGTAGTCGCCCTTCTTGGCATAGGCTCCGCCCATCAGCAAAAGCACGTAGGGTTCGTTGGGGCGGCGACGGTCGGCGATCTGCAATTGCTTCAACGCCTCGTCGGCGGCGCCGCTGTTGAGGAACATCCGCGCGTACTCGACATTGGTGACGTAGCCCTCGCGTGCGAAGACGACCGCGCCGAACAGCACCACGCATAGTCCGGCGCCGAGCAGCACCCGTTCGCGGAAGAGTACGCGGCGGCGGTCAGGTCCGAGATGGTGGCCGAGAACCATCCCAAGGAGCAGCCCGGCAACGAGACCGCCGATATGGGCGGCATTGTCGACGCCGGTTTTCCAGATGCCGTAGAGCAGGTCGAAGGCCGCCCAGAATGCGAGCGTGGCGAGCACCGGCCGAATCTGCTGTTTGGGAATCGGCAGCTTGCCGATGTAGAGGGCGGCGATCAGCGCTCCGGCGATGCCGAAGATCGCGCCCGACGCGCCCGCGCTCACGCCCATCGGGTTCCAGACGAGGCTGGCGAAGCTGCCGGCGACGCCGGCAATCATGTAACTGGCGAGGTAGGTCCAGCGGCCGAAGAGGCCCTCGGCGAGTCGGCCGAGGACGAACAGCGCCCACATGTTGGCGAGGAGGTGGACGAACCCGATGTGCTCGAAGATGCAGGTGACGATGCGCCACGGTTCGGCGCCGAGCGACAGCGGACCGTAGTTGCCGCCCCAGGCGATGACCTGGTCGGTGGAGGGTGCGGTCGGCGAAACGTGCTTCAGCACCATCAGCAGGTAAACGCCGACGTTAATGGCGAGTAGCAGATTGGTGATGTCAAAGTTGCCGGTGTGCTCGATCAGGGGCTCGGGCGCTTTGTTTTCGACCGTCTCACGATTGCGGCAGGGTTCGCAGGTGGAGTGCGAGCCGGCGACGGAATTCTCATCGAGTTCGCATCCGCATTGGTCACACTGGGGCAAAGGCGCAGAGGTCCTTGGTCGGGTAAAGAAGGATGCTAGCACAGGGTCGGTGCGCGGCTAATTGGCGGCTGGAATGCCGCCGCAGAAAACGAAGCGCAGGGCAGGAGGCGCTCATCTGACTAAGCAGGTGGGCGTGAGATGAGTACCGCAAATCTGCCGAGAATCGTCATTATTGGCGCGGGATTTGGAGGACTGAATGCCGCGCAGAAACTGGCCAAGCTGCCGGTGGAAGTCACCGTGCTGGACCGCAAGAACTATCACACCTTCCAGCCGCTGCTGTACCAGGTGGCGACTGCGGGATTGTCGCCGGGAGAAATTGCCGCGCCGATTCGTGGCGTGCTGAAGCACGGGCGTAAGCCACGCGTGCTGATGGCGGAAGTCGTCGGCTTCGACACCGATCAGAAGCAGTTGAAGTTCCGGGACGGGACGTACATTCCTTATGACTACTTGATCGTCGCCAGCGGCTCGACGCACTCCTACTTCGGCCACGACGATTGGGAGCCGCTGGCGCCGGGGTTGAAGACGGTGGAAGATGCGACCGAGATTCGCCGCCGCGTGCTGCTGGCGTTCGAACTGGCGGAGCGGCGCGCGTCAGTAACCGGGCAGGCTGAGCCAGTGCACTTCGTGATCGTGGGAGGCGGGCCGACGGGCGTGGAGTTGGCAGGAACTCTGGCCGAGATCGCACGCAAGACGCTGGCGCAGGACTTCGACCATATCGATCCGCGGCAGACGCGCATCCTGCTGATTGAGGGCGCGCCGCGGGTGCTGCCGGCGTATCCCGAAGACCTGTCGCACAGCGCCGAAGCGCAGTTGCGCAAGCTGGGAGTCGAGATCCTCGATCACGCTATCGTTACATCGGTCGAACCCGGACTGGTGAGGGTTGGCGAGCAGGTGTATCCGTCGACCGTGACGCTGTGGGCGGCCGGAGTTGCGGCGTCCCCGCTGGGAAAGGCGCTGGGAGCTCCGGTGGATAAGAACGGGCGAGTGCTGGTGAATCCCGATTTGAGCGTGCCTGGGCATCCGGAGATATTCGCCATCGGCGACCTGGCGAACCTGAAGGATGAGAAGACAGGGCGGCCGCTGCCGGGACTAGCTCCCGTGGCGATTCAGCAGGGCCGCTACATCGCCGAGACGATCGCGCGCGATTTAGAACGGCAGCCGCGCAAACCATTCCGCTATCACGACAAGGGAACGCTGGCGACGATCGGCCGAGCGGCGGCAGTGGCCGACTTGGGCAAGAAGCTGCACTTCTCCGGGTTCCCGGCGTGGCTGTTGTGGCTCTTCGTGCACCTGATGTATCTGGTCGGATTCCGCAATCGGTTGCTGGTGCTGATCGAGTGGGGATGGTCGTACCTGACGTACCAGCGATCGGCACGGCTGATCACCGGATCGAACCAGCTACCGGGGTGGATGCAGCAGCAGGAGTTGCACGAGACCAATGAGCCGAGCGTGGAACAGGAGCACGAGGCGGGGTCAACGGCGGCAGATTAGCTTCGAAGCGACAGACAGGAATGTCTGTCCCACATCACTGGTGGCGCTGCGGCCGTTCCGGCGCGAGCAGGTAGGAGCAGGCGAGTCCGCCGAGTACCAGCCACGCGAGGTTCATCTTGGCTGCGGGGTCTTCGACCGAGAGATCTCCCATGGGTCGATATAGAAAGAACGCGAAAATGACAGCAGCACTGGCAGAGCCAAGCATTCCGGCTGTGGCTCCGAAGCGGAGCGCCACCAGGATAACTACCACCAGGAATGCCAACGGGATGAATGCGCTGCTGCTGCGTCCGCGGAAGACGATACAGAGGAGAGCGGCACTCCAGGCGCTGATTACCACTCCCAAAGTTGTTACAAAACGCTGGTTGTGACGTAATTTGATCACGGACGTTCGCTTTATTTGATGCCGAGGGTTTGCCAGTGGAAATTTCTGGATTGGGAAAAATCGTAAGTCTCTGACCAGAATTCCTCAATTTGAAATTCTGCAACTGCGGCGCATGATTAGCAGCCGCGCTGACCTGCAGGGCCGGTCTGTGATAGAAAATCAGATGGGGTTTTTGCGTCGTGGGGACGCAACGGTCATCTGTATAAGGTTGTCTTTGATCTTTGATCCTTGGTCTTTGGTTCACGACCGTTTCATCAACCAACGAAAGAGAGTTTGGAGGAAGCCCATGGCTTTTGAAGTTCCCGCATTGCCTTACGCGTATAACGCGTTGGAGCCGTACATCGACGAGCAGACCATGCATCTGCACCACGACAAACATCACCAGGCGTACGTCGACAACTTGAACAAGGCGCTCGAGAAGCACGCCGACTGGCAGAAGAAGTCCGTCGACGACATTCTGCGCAATATCAACACGGTGCCGGAAGATGTGCGCACTGCGGTCCGCAACAACGCCGGCGGCCACGCGAACCACACCATGTTCTGGAACATCATGAAGCCGAAGGGCGGCGGAGAGCCGCACGGCAAAATCGCCGACGTGATCAAGAACCTCGGCGGACTGGCGGCGTTCCAGGAAAAGTTCAACGATGCCGGCGTGAAGCGCTTCGGCAGCGGGTGGGCGTGGCTGGTCCGCAGCAAGGCTGGGCAGTTCGAGATCCTGAGCACGGCGAACCAGGATTCGCCACTGATGGACGGACACTTCCCCATCATGGGCAACGACGTATGGGAACACGCGTACTACCTCAAGTACCAGAACCGCCGCGCGGAATACCTGAAGGCGTGGTGGAACGTCGTGAACTGGGACGAGATCAACAAGCGGCTGGAAGAAGCTGGTCGGTAGTTTCCGAACGATCCCACATCTCCCAAAACAAGGGAGATGTGGGGCACCAGCTCTTTTCGCAGACAAGAATGTCTGCGCTACATAACCAAGGAGTGGCTATGGCGAAGCTAACGCTGGCGGTACTCCTCTGTTCTACCCTGCTGGCGGCACAATCAGCGCCGGTGCAATCGTCTTCCCAGTCGTGGCGGGCTCTGCTCGCCGGATACCTCGGCCACTGGGAGACGTCAGGCAAGTTCTTCGACACCAAGTTCAGCAAGGCACACACGGTCACTTCGACCCTGGACTGCGACTGGTCGCCGCAAGGGACGTACATGGTTTGCGAGCAACTCATCCACGACGACCAGGGCGAACACACGCAACTGACCATCTACACGCCGAATCCGGACGGCCCGGATTTCACCTTCTATACCTTCAATAAACCGGGCGAAAAGCCGTTCCTGGGATCGCTGAAGATCGAAGGCGACACCTGGACGTACGGCCCACCGGCTGGACAGACGAGTACCTTCCGAACTACCAATATCGTTAAGAAAGACGAAGTAACGTACAAGGTGGAACTGGCCGACGAGAGCGGCAAGTGGACGACGATCTCGGAAGGCTCGTCGCATCGGGTGCCGAAACCAGCCAAATAGCGGTCTGCACATTAGCCGCTAGCGGAACAGGTTCCCGCCGTCGTAGATCAGATCGTCTTCGACAAGTCTCGCTTCGGCCATCAGCTTGTGCGGACGCGGTGCGCCCGTGCCGTCGATGTGCAACACCTCGTGTCCGTGGGCGGTGAGGTAGTCGGAGATCAACATGCGATGGCATTGGAAGTAGACGCGCTCGGCGCACATGATTGCGAGACGTTCGCGGCTGGCAATTTCGAGCACCGCGTTCACACCCGCCCGAAACTCATCCGTCAGCATGTAGTCGGCGTAATTGCGAAAGCTAGCGTTACGGAGCGCGATGTTCGGTGAATCGTCGCGAATCTTCTTCCGGCGCCCACCCAGCCGTTTCTCCCAGACATAATGGATTCCAGCCTCCGGTAGCGCCTTTTCCAGGTGCTCGCGGTTGAAGTGCGGCAGGCGCCGCGACATGGGGAACGCGCGAACGTCGACAAGCGTGGTGATGCCGTGCGCTTGTAGAACCGCGACCAAGTCTTCAAAGCTGCGAGTGGAGTGTCCGATGGTGTAAACGGTGGCCACTAGCGCGCAACTTCGAGCACGATGGGTGTGTCGGCGGTGATGCGCTGCCCAGCTGCAGGCGCCTGTCGGACGACGGCCGTGGTCTTGGCAATCGATTCTGCTGGAGGTGGAACTTTGGCGTTAGTGGGCGGATTCGGCGGAGTCGTGCTTGGACTCGTCGCTGCGTTCGGATCAGCCACCGTGTTCACGTGAGCCAGTTTGAATCCCGCCTGGTCGATCTCTGCGGACGCTTCGGCCAACGAATGACCCACGAAATTCGGCATCACGAACGTCGGCGGATCGGGCGGCAAGCTCTGCAGCAGGCTGATCTTCGGCGACAGCACGCCCACGGCTCCCGACAACGGAGTCTGCGCGATCACCTCTTCAGTGGGCGCGTCGGGCAGGTGCGCTTCGGCCATGGTGTCGAGTTCCAGTCCACGCTGGCGGATGTTGAGTTCGGCCGCGCGGGGGCTCTGTCCTTCGACATCGGGGATGGACACGCGCTGCACGCCGAGGCTGAGCGCCACGCGCACAGGCCACCCGCGGCGTACGCGCATGCCGGGAGGCGGCTGCTGCGAGACGACGCGTCCTTCGGGAACGTCGGCACTATAGAACGAACCTTCGACCGCGACGCTCAGGCCGTTGCTGGAGGCGAGACGTTCGGCGTCGGATACACGCATGCGGCTGAAGTTCGGAACCGTCGTCTCGCGTCCGTGGATAGCGACGCGCATCGCGGTCAGCGCCGACATCACGCCAACAGTGACCAGTACCAGTGTCATGGCGACGATGCGGAAGAACTTGCGCACGGCCCGATTCTAGCGCAATCGCGATGGCCTGCGCGGTGTTTGCCTTTATACTCTCCTCGTGGCCGTAGCCGATAAAGCCGAGCTGTATCGCAAGCTGCCGTCTGTGGACGATGTGCTGAAGCGGCCTGCTGTTCTGGAGTTGATCGCCAGGGATGGCCTGGCAGCAGTGACTTCGGCGGTTCGCGAAGCGTTGGGCCAGATGCGCGATGCGATCGCTTCGGGCACGGTTGACCAGCCCGGAATTGATATCGCACTCGCCAACGTTGATGGCGCGGTAGAGAGCCGGCTTATCCACGCGTTGAGCTATTCGCTCCGCCCGGTGATCAATGCGACCGGCGTTATTCTGCACACCAATCTTGGACGCGCGCCGCTCTCGGCAGCAGCTCTGGAACAGGTGCGCGAGACGGCTCTGCGCTATTCCAACCTGGAGTTCGATCTCGACGCGGGCGAAAGGGGCAAGCGCGATGTACACGTGAATCGGCTCTTCGCGCGGCTGCTGCAGCGTTATGGAGAGGATGATCGGGCCGTATCCACTATCGTGGTCAACAACAACGCCGCCGCGGTGATGATCGCGCTCAACACGCTGGCCGAAGGCGGCGAGGTGATCGTCTCGCGCGGAGAGCTGGTCGAGATCGGCGGATCGTTCCGCGTGCCGGATGTGATGGCGAAGTCAAATGCGATGTTGCGGGAAGTTGGAACTACCAACCGCACGCGCATCGGCGACTACGAGGCGGCGATCAACGAGCGCACGCGGCTGCTGCTGCGGGTGCATCGGTCAAACTTCTCGATTGTCGGATTTACCGAGCAACCATCGCTGGCGGAACTGGTGGAACTCGGGCGACGGCGCAACATCCCCGTTATGGAGGATCTCGGCAGCGGCGCGCTCTTCGACCTGCGAGAGATCGGCATTCATGGCGAGCCGACGATTGGCGACAGCCTCAGCGCCGGCGTGGACGTGGTCACCTACAGCGGAGACAAGCTGCTGGGAGGGCCGCAGGCGGGCATCATCTCTGGACGCCGGGACCTGGTGGGGCGTATCCGCAAGAATCCGCTGTTCCGCGCGCTCAGGGTGGACAAGCTGATCTATGCCGCGCTGGAAGCGACACTGCTCGCGTACGTGAAGCGCGACTTCGATGCGATCCCGGCGGTAGCCATGATGCGGCTGCCGAAAGAGACGATTGCCGAACGGGCAGAGCGGGTGGCAGAGCTGCTTCGTGCGGCGGGATTAGTTGCTGAGCTTCGCGATGGGGAGTCAATTCTTGGTGGCGGCGCCGCGCCGTCGTCCTCGATTCCGACAACTCTGCTGGCGATCAGTTCCGAGCATCACAGCGCAGCCGAGATGCTGAAGCAGTTGCGGCATCATGATCCACCGATTGTGGCCAGAGTGGAAGACGACCGGCTGATCGTGGACCTCCGCACAGTCTGGCCGGAGCAGGATGAGATTATCGCAGCCGCCCTCGTGAAGCTAAGCTGATTCGCGGAGCTGCGCTCCGCCAGGACACGCGAGGGCGCCTGTCCCCACAGATTCTCTGTCTTGCTAAACTGAATCCTTGTTCCGCCGATTCCTCCAACTCGTGCTGCTGGTGGTCATTGTTGCCGGCATATGGCTGTCATGGGCGCTGCTCACGCCGGTTCAGCCTTCCGAAGCGAAGTTCGTGATGCTTAAGCCCGGATGGTCCACGCGCCATATCGCCACCGAATTGCAGGCGAACGGCGTCATCCATAGCTGGCGCGCATTCCTGCTGTATCACTACGTGCTGAAGCCGCGTTCGCTGAAAGCGGGCGAGTACAAATTCGAGGGCGACGAGACGGCGCTGCGCGTGCACGACCGGCTCGCGCGCGGCGACATTTACGTTCACTCGGTGGTGGTGCCCGAAGGCTACAACATGTTCGACATCGCGAACGTGATCCAAGCCGCCGGGCTGGGAACACGGCAGGAGTTTCTTGCGGAGTCACAGTCGCAGACGGCATTGGTTCGCGATCTCGATCCGCAAGCGAAGTCGCTGGAAGGGTATCTCTTCCCCGACACGTATGGGTTCACGCGCACGCAAACGATGGCCGACATCGTGGCTGCCATGGTGCACAGGTTCAAGCAGCAGGCCAAACAGATCGGGCTGGCCGGAGACGTACACCAGATCGTGACGCTGGCGTCAATCGTGGAGAAGGAGACGGCAGCGCCGGAAGAGCGTCCGGTCGTGGCCGGGCTCTACCTGAACCGACTCGACAAGCACATGGCGCTCGATGCCGATCCAACCGTGATTTATGCGGCCCTGCTCGCGGGCACGTACGACGGAACCATCACGCGATCGGAGCTACAGTCCGACTCGCCCTACAACACCTACAAGTTTCCCGGCCTGCCGCCCGGGCCGATTGCCAGTCCTGGCAAGGCATCTCTGGAGGCGGCGATGAATCCAACGAAGACCGACTATTTGTACTTCGTCAGTGACGCCAACGGTCATCATCGCTTTGCCAAAACGCTCAACGAGCAGAGTCACAACGTGGCCCTGTACCGTCGCGCCGTGGCCGGGCGTTAACGTTGTTATACTGAAAAGCTTGGAGTTACTCGCTCGTTAGCGCATGGGACGTCGAACTTACATCGGGGCTGTGTTGCTGTTGGCGCTGTGCTCCACGGGGTGCCTCTTCCGATCTCATCGCGTGCCGCAGCGTGTGCTCGTCGCGCCCGCCCGGAGCGCCACTCTCGACGACCTGCTCTCGTATATCGATAACGAATCCGCCAAGATCAAGACGCTGAATGCCACGGTGGATATCGACACCTCAGTAGGTGGTACGAAAAAGGGTAAGGTCACAGAATTCCAGCAGATTCGCGGCTACATCCTGGTGCGCAAGCCCGACATGCTGCGCATGATCGGGCTGTACCCGGTGGTCCGGAACCGCGCCTTCGACATGGTGAGCGACGGGAACGGCTTCAAGCTGTCGATTCCCGCCAAGAACCGGTTCATCGTCGGGCCGCCGACAGTGACGCATGAGTCGACCAACACACTGGAAAACCTGCGCCCTCAGGTGATTTACGACGCCCTGCTGCTGCGGCCCTTCGATCCGAAGACCGAAATTGCGGTGATGGAGCAGTCGGCGGACAGCACGGTCGTTCCGAAAGCCCACAAGGTCGAGGAACTGCCGACTTACGTGATCGACATCATTCGCAAAGACGGGGGCGGCTGGTACCTTTCGCGCAAAGTGATCTTCAGCCGAGCCGATCTGCTCCCGAACCGCCAATTGATCTATGACGATCAGGGCAACCTGGTGACCGAGGCCCGCTACAACGCCTACAAGGATTACAACGGAACCCAGTTCCCCAGTGATATCGATATCTGGCGTCCGAAAGAGGAGTACTCCATCGGGATCACCGTGGTGAAGCTCATCATTAACGAGCCGCTCACCGACGAGCAATTTGCGCTGACACAGCCGCCGGGCTCGCAACTTGTAGACCTGGGTGCGGGGCCAAACACCACGAGTTCCAACCGGCCGGCGCGCGGCGGAGACGCGCAGCGGTAAGCGCCTCCCTGAGTCTTACTGGAAGCTGGATACTGGATACTGGAAACTGTTCAATGAACAAGATGATTGTCGCCAACCTCGTTCACCGGCCCATGCGGTCGATCATCAGCATCGTCGCGATTGCAATCGAGGTGATGTTGATCCTGATGATCGTCGGCTTATGCCTTGGCATGGTGCAGGACCAGCGCACCCGCACCGCCGGCATTGGCGCCGACCTGATGGTGCAGCCTCCCGGATCGTCGTTCCTCTCGGGGATTTCGGGGGCTCCGGTTCCGGAGAAGGTTGCCGGTATCATCGCCAAGCTGCCGCACGTGAAAGTCGTATCTCCCCTGGTAAGCCAGCTTTCAACGCAGGGTGGCGTCGGGGTTGTCAACGGCATCGACCTCACGACTTTCCAGGAACTGGGCGGCCCGTTACGGTACCTGTCCGGTGGCCCATTCGAGCAACCCTACGACGCAATCGTCGACGACATCTTTGCCGCAGGGAATCACGTCAAGGTCGGCTCGACCATCAATATCCTGAATCATCAATTCCGAGTCTCCGGCATTGTCGAGCACGGCCGCGGAGCGCGAGAATTCGTGCCGATTAAGACCTTGCAAGAAATGCTTGACGCGCAAGGGAAGGTTTCCATCTTCTACGTGAAGCTGGACAATCCAGCCAACGCGTCGATCGTGGAGCAGGAGATCCATGAGACGCCCGGCATGTCGACCTATGTGGTGCGGTCCATCCAGGAATATATGTCGATGATGACCGCCAGCAACCTGCCTGGCCTGTGGCAGTTCATCACCGTAATGATCACCGTGGCAGTAACGATTGGGTTCATCGTGATTTTCCAGGCGATGTACACCGCAGTTATGGAACGTACGCGCGAAATCGGGATCCTGAAGTCGCTGGGCGCGTCGAAGCTGTACATCGTGAATGCGATCCTGCGCGAGACGGGGCTGCTGGCGATCGGCGGCATCGTCGCGGGTATCGCCCTGAGTTATGCCGTTCGCGAAGCGCTGAAGCTGCGCTTTGCCACGCTGAGCATCATCATTTACCCGAGTTGGATTGGCTGGGCGACGTTGATCGCCGTCTGCGGAGCCATGCTGGGAGCGCTGTATCCGGCGTTCAAGGCGGCGCAGAAGGACCCGATCGAAGCGCTGGCATACGAGTAGCGCAAGTAAGAAGGACGATGGCCGAGGGACGAAGTGAATTTGATTCTAGCTCCGGTTTCCACTTCTTACTTCGCCCTTCGTACTTCATACTTAGTGTATGACTACTACCGCCGCTGCCGCTGCTGATCTTCGCTATCCTATCGGCAAATTTCAATCTCAAGCGTCGTATTCCGAAGCAGATCGTGCCGCCCTGATACAGGACATCGCCGAGCTTCCAGCAAAGTTGCGCTGTGCGCTCAGTGGATTGGGCGAGAAACAACTCGACACGCCCTATCGCGAGGGTGGCTGGACCCTTCGCCAAGTCGTACATCATCTCGCGGACAGCCACATGAACAGTTATGTGCGCTTTCGCATGGCGCTGACGGAGAATGCTCCGACGATTAAGCCGTATGACGAACGCGCATGGGCCGAACTCACGGATGCAAAACATGAGCCGGTGGAAGTTTCGCTGAAGTTGCTGGAAGGAATGCACGAACGCTGGGTGGTGCTGCTGCGGTCATTCAAGCCGGAAGATTGGAAGCGGACATTTGTGCATCCGGAGCGCGGGCAGGTCGATCTCGCGACCACTCTCGCCATGTATTCCTGGCATTCGAAGCATCATGTGGCGCATGTGTTGAGCGTGAGGAACGCGAAGGGTTAGTTCAGGGAATTCATCAAAAGCTCACTGCGGGTGCGACCGCGATTGCATTCGTATGCGCTCCTCCCCAGCGCACTGCGCTTCGGCGTCGCGAACTGCCGACTGTCTCGCGCGTGGGTTCGGGCAGCCGCACCCGCAAGCTGCCAGCAGCGCCAGTGCGGCGACTTCGGCTTCCCCCCAAGAGGCCGGGCTCGCTCCGGCAGTGCTGTCACTGCAATTGCCGCCAGCGGTTGGTGGCTGGTTTGAGCCCGCGAGGGTTTTCATCGTCGCTTATCGGCGATCGTGATGAGTCCGGCGCAGCCACTGACGGCAAGCTTGCTTTATCCCCGCACGGTCAGTACGGGGCACTTCGCGTGGCCCACCACGGTGTAGGTGGTGGTCCACGGCAAATGGGACGAGGCTCGCGCCCCGAGCCCGCTCGATTTATGTACGCCCATGACGATGAGGTCGGCCTGCTTCTTGTCGGCGACGCGCAGAATCTCATCGCCCGGGAAGCCATTCACCAATTCGACTTCGGGTTCATGGGCAAATCCCGTCACGGTGGGCCGCATCTCCTGAAGACGCTGTTTGGCGGAGTCGATCATCTGCTGGTGCAGATAAAGAGCCGTCACTGAGCTCTCTTCCACCACATGCAACAGCGTAAGGCGTGCCTGGCTCTCGCAGGCAAAAGCGATGGCATAAGTGAGCGCATGGCGCGACGCCGGGGAAAAGTCGGTGGCAAAAAGTACCGACTGAAAGCGCCCGTGCGTGAGCAGGGCACTCGGCTCGGCCGGACCCACCGTCATAACGGGACAATCGGCGAGGCGGAACATCTGTTCGGCGACCGATCCCAGTAGCAGTTTCTGGATGCCAAAGCGGCCGCGCGTGCCGATGACGAGCAACGAGATCGCGCGCTCCCGAATAGTACCCAACAGAGCCAGTTCGAGCGATCCGCGCTCGATGAGCGTTTCGCAATGCAGGCCCGCGAGCGATTCGTCTTCCGTGAACGTCTTCATGGCGCTCTTGGCGGTGCCCAGCACGTCCATGTATTCCCATGCGGCCGGTTCCAGCGTGCTCTCAACGAACGGTTCCTCGGGCAGGATGTGCAGAAGGATCAGTTCCGACTGGTGCAAACGAGCAATGGCGGCGGCTTGCTGGAGGGCGTGGCGGGAAACCTCAGAGAAGTCGGTGGCGATCAGGATGCGGTTCAGCGTCAGTTCAGGGATGTCGTGTCGGGGAACGGATTGCGTACTTGCCATTACGCACCTCCGACGAGAGCCGCTTCTGACTTGCGGTATAGCTCCGGACGCGGATGCGCGCAGTGATGGCGGTCACCACGGGCTGTGTTGAGCTGGTAACCTTAGTGTTACGGGATTTTGGGCAGGCCGCGGCTGAGGTCGCGTCCGATCTTGCGCTCGTGCCAGAGGCGGATTGGCCGTGCGTAGGTGATGATGCCGAAGGCTCCGATGGCGGCAAGCAGCAGTCCGCTGCTGATCCAGACCAATGCCGTCGATGCCTTGGTCTGCGCCATCCGCGTGATGATGAGGGCATTGCCAGGGGTCAGCAAAAGCGCCAGGGCAAGGATGAGCATGCCGAGTCCGGCAAGCAACCCGGTGATGTTCTTCGCCCACTTGCCGCGCTCGTGGTAGTCCACGAACAGGCCGTAGCCGTACACGATCAGCCCAACAATGATGAAGAAGTTGGCGCCGGCTTCGAGGGCGAAACGATAGTCCATCAGCAGAGTAGGAAGCGAGAAAGAAGTGGAGGGTTGGAAGCTCTGGTGTCCCGCCGGTTCGAAGTTGGCGTGAGCGGTTGTTAATCAACGCAGAGATCGCCGGGTAAGCGAGATCACAGAGATCCTGATTGTGGCCAGTCAATCCCCGCATGACATCGAGCGACTGTGCTTCAACGGGCGGGGCGCCCGATCCCACATGGGCCGATTCGGCTGGTAAACTTCTTCCTTGCCCGCAAAAAAGAAATCCGCGAACTCCGAAGCTGTAGCCACTGCCGAGGTAGCCGCGCCCTCTTACGTAGCTAAGGTGCCCGACGACCCGCAGCAGAAGGGCCGCGTCTTCCTGATCGACTCGTACTCGTTCATTTTCCGCGCCTATCACGCAATGGCGCGCCAGCGGCCGATGTCGACGAAGACCGGCGTGCCGACCAGCGCCAGCTACGTGTTCATCAACATGCTGCGCAAGCTGCGCGAGGATTTTCATCCGGAGTACATTGCGGCGATCTTCGACACCGCCGGGCCCACGTTCCGCGACACGCAGGCGAAGGAAGTCACCAGCGTTCGCAAGTGGGACCTGAAAACACAGACGTTCCAGGAAATCGAGTACAAGGGTTACAAGGCGAATCGCGCGGAGATGCCGGCCGATCTGGCGCAGCAGGTACCGTATATCCGGCGAGCACTCGAAGCGTATCGGATTCCGATCCTTGAGATTTCGGGATTCGAGGCCGACGATGTCATCGGCACGCTCGCAAAACGGGCCGCTGATGAAGGTTTTCCGGTGTACGTGGTTTCGAGCGACAAGGACATGCTGCAGCTCGTCAATGAGCGCGTGTGCGTCTTGAATCCGCCGAAAGACAACCTGATCTGCGATGCGAAGAAGGTGGAAGAAATTCTCGGCGTCCCGCCCGAGCGTGTGATCGACGTGATGGCGCTGCGTGGCGACTCGATCGACAACGTGCCGGGCGCGCCGGGGATCGGGGACAAAGGATCCGTCGATCTCATTCAGCGGTTCGGTTCGCTCGACAACTTGCTCGCGCACGCCGACGAGGTGGAGAAGAAGAGCTATCGCGAGTCACTGCAGAACAATCGCGACACCATCATGTTCTCGAAGCAGATGGTGACGATCGATTGCGACGCACCCATTTCGTTCGAGGTCGAGCCGATGCGCGCCCGCGATCCGGATGCGGCGTTGTTGCGCGACTTGTTCACCGAGCTGGAGTTCACGTCGCTGTTGAAGGAACTCGTCTCGGAAGTGGACGTCAGCGAGGCTGAGTACGCAGAGGCGAAATCGGCGGCGGACGTGGAACGCGCAGTGAAGTCGCTGGGAAAAGGCGGCGTGCTGGCGATCGCGCTGGAGAGTGCGGTGGCGGGCGGAGCGGCTTCGGCGGAAGAAGATGCCGCGGAAGACGAGCCGGGCGAGTCGGCGCAGATGTCGCTAACGGCTGCGGTAGAGACACACGCTCCGGCATTGCAGAGGCTGGCGATTTCGACGGCGAGCGGGACCGCGCTGAGCGTCGTGCTGGATGTCAGCTCCGCGGGTGAAGCGATCAGGAAGGCACTGGCACGGCCGGATGTTCCCAAGGCGATTCACGACTACAAAGCGGCGATGCATGTGTTTCGCGAATGTGGGATCGAGTTGGCTGGAGTCGCTGATGATCCGATGCTCTATTCGTACCTGATCAATCCGACGTATTCGAGCCATTCGCTGGCAGAGGTCGCGCTGCGGCAGTTCAATGTGAACCTGAGCGGATCGGTGCCTGAGGCGGCAGACATCACCGGTCGGCTGGCGGCGGCACTGCGCGATGAAGTTGAGCAAAGCGACCTGCAGAAGGTTTACCGGGATATCGACCTGCCGTTGGTTCCGGTGCTGGCGCGCATGGAGCAGGTCGGGGTGAAGATCGACTGCGACGTGCTGCGCGAGATGTCGAAGCGGCTCGACCGCGACGCGAATGCGGTGGCCGAGCGCATCTACGAACTCGCGTGCCTGCGCTTTAACATCAATTCGCCGAAGCAGCTTGGCGATGTGCTCTTCAACAAGATGAACCTGCCTAAGCCGATCAAGTACGGCAGGGGCAAGGTTATTTCGACTGCAGTAGAAGTTCTTGAAGGACTGGCCGGCGAGTACGAAGTAGTGCGGCTGGTGCTGGAATACCGGCAACTGACAAAGCTGAAGTCGACCTATGTGGATGCGCTACCGTTACAGTTAAACCAGTGCACCCAGCGGCTGCACACGACGTTCGACCAGACCAACGCCGCGACAGGCAGGTTGTCGTCGAAGAACCCGAACCTGCAGAACATTCCGATTCGCACCGAGCTAGGCCGCGAGATTCGGGCGGCGTTCATCGCAGAGCCCGGATGCGTGCTGCTCTCGTTCGACTACTCGCAGATCGAATTGCGGCTGCTGGCGCACTTTTCCGCGGACCCGCTGCTGGTGGAGGCCTATCGCCGGAATGACGACATCCATACGCTGACCGCGGCGCAGGTGTTTGGCGTGCCTCCGCTGATGGTGGATGCCGAGCACCGTCGCCGTGCCAAGGCGGTCAACTTCGGGATCGTGTATGGCCTGTCTCCGTTTGGGCTGTCGCAGCAACTCGGCATCGAGCAGAAAGAAGCCAAGCGCTTCATTGAGACCTACTTCGCCACTTACAGCGGGGTACGCACGTTCATCGATCGAACGCTGGAAGCCGCGCGGGGTGAGTCGAAAGTTCGCACGCTGTTCGGGCGGGTACGGCCGATTCCTGACATCAACAGCAAAAATCCCAACCAGCGAGGATTCGCCGAGCGCACGGCGGTAAACACTCCGTTACAGGGTACGGCCGCCGACCTGATCAAGCTGGCGATGATCCGCATCGACGAGGAGATCACGCACCGCGGCCTCAAGTCCCGCATGACTCTTCAGGTGCATGACGAGTTGGTGTTCGAGGTGCCGGAAAACGAAATCGACACCATGCGCGAACTAGTGCGCGACCGCATGGAAAACGTTTATCCGCTCACCGTGCCGCTGCTCGTCGAGATCGGCATTGGCAAGAACTGGCGGGACATGGAATGAGCGACCGAGATCGCCAATTCATGCGCTTGGCTTACGAGCAAGCCCTGAAGTCGTACCGTGAAGGTGGCCTGCCGATTGGGGCCGTGATGGCCGAAGATGGCGAGGTGATTGCCGTCGGCCATAACCGCCGCGTGCAAGACCATGACCCGATCGCCCACGGCGAGATGGATTGCTTCCGGCGCGCAGGTCGGCGTCCGCGCTACGACACTGTGACGCTCTACACCACGCTAAGTCCGTGCATGATGTGCGCGGGAACCATCGTCCAGTTTGGCGTGAAGCGCGTGGTCGTGGGCGAAGCGCGTAACTTTCCCGGCAATCCGGAGTTTCTCAGGCAGCACGGCGTGGAAGTGATCCTGCTCGACGATGCCGAGTGCATCGAGCTAATGTCGCGCTTCATCCGCGAAAAGCCCGAACTGTGGGACGAGGACATCGCCGGAAGAAACAACGTCTGACTTGATCTTGTCGGTGATCTGAACTTAGCTACTTCGTCACAGAGTTCTTGTCGGCGATTAGGCTATGGTGTTGTCAATGGTAAAGCGTTATGTGGGACAGATTGTCATTTGTTTGCTGGCGGCAGCTATCGGTAATGCGGACGCGTTCACACAGAGCGGCTCGGCAGCTGGCCTCACACCGAAGCAGTTCGTGGAGTCATTCTGGCAGCTCGAGGCAAATGGCGGCCGACTCACCGCCCTGGGATGGCGTAACGCAGAGCACTTCTTCAGTCATCCACTTCCGTTCCCGAAGAAACTCAAGATCGTCGTAATTTATTCCGATTCTTCCGTTTGGGATACGGTCATCCCCGGCAGACCGGATGACGTCATGATCGGCATTGAACGAATCGGTGAGGTGGACTCGGAGCTGAGGTTTAGACCGCTGCGAACAAACGCCGTTAAGGAAGGTGTAACCCTCAACCTTATCCACGTCCAATCGCCTGACCAGTGGCGCATTGATGGCACCGGCGAGGTTCTCTGGCTGAATGCACAGACCGCCATCCGATACGTGGAAAAGATGCGCACTGAAACCAAAGATACAGAGGTTAACTCAAACGCCGAGAAGACACTTACGGCGCTTAAAAAGGCTCGAGATCTCGATCAGTTGCGCAAACGATAGTGGGAAGGTGTTCCTTGATCGAATTTTCTTCTGTTCACCCTCCACCGTTCACTTCTTATAAACCACTCCGCCCTTCATCACGAATGACACCTTCGTGACCGCGCTGATGTCTTTGGTCGGATCACCCGGAACCGCAATCACGTCCGCGTAGTATCCCGGCTTGAGTTGCCCGATTTGCCCCTCCCAGCCGAGTACCTTCGCGCCGTTGATCATGTCGGCTTGCAGCACCGCAATCGGACTCATCCCATACTGCACCATGAGCTCGAACTCCCGTGCCTGGGTTCCGTGCGGAAACGGACCGACATCCGACCCGACCGCCATCGGCACACCGGCAGCCAGTTGCTTCTTGAATTGCGCGGCGTGGAAGGCCTGCATGCCGCGCTCGCGTTCGGCGGCTGCCGGAGTGGCGGCGTGATCGGCAAAGTACTCGACGATGGCGAACGTCGGCACTGCTGGAACGCCCTTGTCCTTCATTAACTGCATCGTTTCGTCGCTCAGGTAATCCGCGTGGTCGATCGACTCGGCTCCGGCCTGGGCCGCGTATAGCGCGCCGGGTTCGCCCGTGGCGTGGACAGCGAAGCGGCGTCCAGTGCGCGCCGTCTCGCGCGCTGCCGCTTCGAGCTCGACCTCGGTGTACTGATACGGCGTGTGCCACTGTCCGTTGACGAGCGTGTCCTTGCCGGTCTGGTAGATCTTGATGAAGTCCGCGCCTTCTTTCACCTGCTGGCGGATCACCTCCACGAGCTGATCGGCGTTGTTGGCGTACGTGGCGTTCGAGAGCACGCGCTGCGCCGGATTGAAGTTGATGGCATCTTCGTGTCCGCCGAGAATATCGACGGCGTTACCGCTCACCCGCAGCCGCGGACCGGGAATCGATCCGTTGTTGATGGCATCGCGCACGGCCGAGTCGGCAGAGCCCGCACCCTCGGTTCCCATATCGCGCTCAGCGGTAAATCCCGCCATGAGATCGGCTTTTGCGGCAAGTGTCGCGATGATCGTGCGTTCGGGGACGGACTCCTCGACAGTCTGTAGGTCTTCCGCTCCGGGGTGGAGGAAGAGATGAACGTGCGCGTCGATCAGGCCGGGCATGAGGGTGACGTCGCCGAGATCGATGGTTTCGGCTCCCGTGGGATGCGAGACGGCAGCGCCGGCGTCGACGATCTTCTCGCCTTCCACGAGCACTTCGCCGGGGGAGATCACGCGTCCGTTAGCGACATCGAGCAGACGCGCGGCGTGAAGGACGATGGGATGAGGAGGTTGAGACTGGGCAAAACAAATGAGAGGGATGAGGAACGTTAAGAGGAAAAGTCTGCGCGTCGTCATGGCGGAGGAATGCTACCAGAACTATAGGTTAAGATCGCCTGAATTGCTTCGAACCAGGGTTGGATTGAGCTTGCCTGGGCCGGCGCAGTTCGTTGACGATTCTTGCCACTTCGGAATGCTCGATTAGCTTTCCCGAATCAGCTTCGCAAATACCCTCTTCGATCAACCGCTGATGATAATGTCGCAGGTGCTCGGAAGATTCATTTCGGCCGGTATTGTTCCGTGAAGCTGGCAAGGCATCCCTCCGCGTACGAGATCTCTATTTCTTCCCCTTCACCGTCTCCAGGCACTTGGTGTACAGGCCGAGCAACTGTTCGGCGTGATCATCCACTCCGCCTTTCGCGGCAGAGCCCTGGAAACCGGGAGTGGCACTGGCAGTCCTGCCGTAGTTAGTCGTCATGGCGATAAATTTCATGAGGTCCAGCGCGACGTCTTCGTCGCGGCGCGATCCGAGCGGCAGGGCGGGCATTTCGTTCATGAGTTCTCCTCCTATGATGGCGGTCACAGACCAACCAAGCATCATAGCAAGGGATCGCGAAGCCGTGCGGAGCTCGACGCCGAAAGCCGAACAACCTGTACTGTACGATTACATCTCGCTGACCACCAGGCACACCCGTCCGATGATCGCCGCAAACGGATCGCCTCGACCTTCCAATTGCAGCGGTAATAGCCTCTGCCGGGAATTCTCCGCCCGCAGCACAAACCGGCCACCCACCTCTTCGACATATCGTAAGACGAGCTTATCGTCCCCCCGTACCAGGTAGATCGACTCACCGTCTGGCGCATTCGAGTGACGATCAAGCACGACCACCGATCTGGCGGTCAATCGCGGAGCCATTGCCGCGACGTCCGGCTTCGCCACTCGCAGCGCCACGAATCTGGTCCAGTGCGGACGCGGAATGTGCGCGTGGACGGGAAGTTTTTCGAGGTGCGAGAGAAGTGACTTTAGTGTGTTTTGCCGCTCTGAGTACGGCACTTCAGTTGCATGGCAATTCGCCCGATCAAGCAGCGGAATGTAGGTCAATCCCGGCGAACTGGCGTGCAGCGAGCGCCGTCGCGCCGGCGGGTCCGAACTCGCAGCAAGCAGGCTGTCGAGCGTGAGATTCAGGGCCCGAAGAACTGCGTCCATGGCTTCTAAACTCAAGCCCCGCTTGCGGTTAAGGAAATTCGAAATGTGGGCTTGCTGAAATCCAGTTTGCCGCGCCAGTTGTAATCCGGTGAGTTCCCCGGCGGCAATTTGCGCCAGAAGGCGCTGGCGCAACCGCTCTTGCAGACCGCGAAAATCGATGGACATAGCGATCACCTCTTCCCGAATTGGCACTCCACAGCCGCTTTTCGCATGACAAATTGCTTGCGTTTTTGTTGACGCCGCGAGCAGCACCTCACACAATCACTTCAAGCTATAGCACGATGACGTTTTATAGCTAATTGCTTATCTGAGGAACACAAGGTTTTTATGACGAATGATAATCCGCTGTCCGAGCCCGAAATCAACCCGCCCAGCGCGGAAAGCTTGTTTTGCGAGTTCCGCCGCAAGGTTCGCGATTCCGAGCTGTTATCGGCGGCAATCGTAAACCTCTTACGATTGCTGAACTATTCCGGGAAGTTATGCGTGATCGTGCAGAACGGCGAGGTACTCAAGAGCGGCTACGAAGAAGGCTATTTCCGCCGCAGGGGCGACCTTTCGTTCTGACGCCGCGCCCTGGGGCCCGGACCAAAACTAAATAGACCAGCCAGGTCATCGTAAGAGAAACGAGCCCTGCCGACATCCGGCGCGCCAGCCAAAAAGCGCCGGGGCCGCAGGGCTTTTTGTTGCAAAGGAGGCAGCAAATGACACAAGAACAGGAAGCAGAAATGAAAATCGAATTGAAATATTGCGAGCGCTGCGGCGGGCTGTGGTTGCGCCGCGCCGGAGAGCCGGAAGCGTATTGCCGAACTTGCGCGCCGGCAATGCGCGACATGGCATTTTCCAGGAAAAAGAGGCCGGGGCGGCCGCGAAAGAGCGTCTTCCATGGCGACTTCGGGGGTGCTGCGTGCGCGTAAGTGACTGGGACCAAGTCGAAATGGAAAATGGCGAGATGGCGCACTACCGCTTCCGAACGGTCACGCTGCTCCTGAAGTACTTTCGCATGTCGGTGGAACTCGGGCACTTACCATCGTTGTTTGGGCGCGAGTTTTTCCGCAGCAACGTGAGTTCTTATGCGACGCATAGCTTCGAGGACTCGGCCATCTTTGTCCTCGACATGGAGCGCGTGCTGGCAAAACTGAGCGCCGAATCGCAGGAGATCCTGGCGCGCGTGGTCTTCCAGCAATACAACTACGACGAGGCGGCGCCGCTGCTGGGGTTTTCCCGGCGCTCGCTGGTTCGTAGGGTGTCCATGGCACTCGACGCCTGTTCGCAAATCCTGCTCGAGGGTAACCTCATGGAACACGTACGCGTGCCGCTCAGCGCCAAGACCGTGCAACTTCTATCGCGAAACGAAGAGCTTCCTCCGAAGATGCTTCCGGCCTCAACCGGGGCCAACATCCAAATCGGACAAAAACGTTTGTCAAGAGGGTAAAAATTACAAAATTAACGTAAACGTTTGAAAACAATGCAAATATAAATTTTCGAGATTTGGCACTGGATTTCACGAAATTTGCTATTCTAAAAATGTAAGATGAAATTACGACGAAGGCGCGAGCACAACTCGCGCCTTTTGTATTTGGGGGCAATTTTGGTGGGCAAAGATTCTGTCGCGGAACGGTGCAACGAAGCGCAGCAAAAAATCGCAAATTCATTGGCGGAGATCGTCGATAAGGTCATTGACAAGGCAAAGAGTGACGGCAGCGTGCCGCACGCGAAATTCCTGGTCGACTGGGCGGAACTGAAACCGGCAGCGCCTGAGCCGGTGAAGGCATCCGAAAAGGCGCCACAGGTCGAGGAAAACGATGAGCCCGACTTCGCGGAAGAGCTGTTGAAGACCTTGAAAGAAATGCTGGAGGAGGAAAAGCAGGCCAAGGCCGAGGAAGCTAAGAGAGCTGCTGCCGGCATCTCAGTACCGTAGAATGGTTTTTCGCTTGTCATCACGAGGGACGTAGTCCCGAGAGATCTGCTTTTAGTGGATACTGAGAACTGGTTACTGACAACATGGACATGACTTGGATTACCGATCGCATCGGGGTCGGCGGAGGCATTTGGACGGACAAGGAAATGATCGAGGTGGTGCGCCACGGCGTGACGCACATCATCGACATGCAGATCGAGTTCGACGACACGCCACTGGCGCAGCCATATGGCGTCGAGGTGTTGTGGAACCCGGTGGATGACGATTTTCAGCCGAAGCCTCCGCAGGTGTTTCAGCGCGGCGTGGAGTTTGCCATGGCGGCTCTGGAAAAACCGGAGACGAAGCTGTACATCCATTGCGCGGCGGGCGTCCATCGTGCGCCGATGATGACATTGGCGGTGATGCGCGCGCTGGGCCATTCGCTCGACGATGCGGTCGACATGATCGAGTCGCGGCGGCACGTGGTGGATTTCGCCGACGTGTACGTGCGCAGCGTGGAAGAGTTCATGAAGTCGTACGAACCGGTGTAGCGCAGATGTAGCCGCAGACATTCTTGTCTGCGACGGTTGTGTGGAGCGGACACTCTTGTCCGCCAGAGAAAAAGAAAAGGCAACGCAACGGGCGGATTGATTCCGCCCGTTTTTGTTTGGGGAAGTGAAGTCGAAGTAATGGCGGTAATAGAAGAACGCAAGATTCAAAGGCAGTTGGCCGTGCTCAAAGACGTGGGCCGGTTCATGGATGAAGAAGAAACAGACGATCTCGGCGACATCGTTCGCAGGTGCTTGATGCGCACGTTGCTGAAGATCAACGACAAGAAGGGAGAAAGAGTTCCATTCGTTCCCAACGAGGCGCAACGAATCGTCGCGTCGAAGTGGGGCAAGAAGAACATTGTGCTGAAAGCGCGGCAACTGGGCATCACCACGTATGTCGCGGCACGATTTTTTGTAGATACCATCACGCACCCCGGAACGCTCACGGTGCAGATTGCGCACGATCAGCGCTCGGCGGAAGACATGTTCCGCATAGTGCACCGCTTCCAGGAGAACTTGCCGGAGTGGTTGCGCGAAGGAGTGCTGAAGACGTCGCGCTCGAATGTGCGGCAACTGCGGTGGCCGCACCTGGACTGCGAATATCGGGTGGAGACGGCGGGTGACCCGAACGCGGGGCGCGGCATGACGATCCGCAACCTGCACTGTTCGGAAGTAGCGATGTGGTCGCGTGATGGCGGAGAGGCACTGGTGTCCTTGCGGGCGGCCGTGCCTCCGGATGGGCAGGTGGTGCTGGAATCGACCCCGAATGGCGCGGGGGGAGCCTTCTACCAGGAATGGCAGGAGGCCACGCTCACGGGCTTCGTCCAGCACTTCCTGCCGTGGTGGGTGGAAAAGGGTTACCGGGAGCCGCTTTTGGCGCCGGCAAATCCATCCGCTGAAGAATTGGAGCTGAAAGAAAAGTATGGGCTCGATGACGAACAGTTGGCGTTCCGGCGAACGATCCGCTCGAACACGCGCGGTAAGGCCGCGCAGGAGTACGCCGAGAGTCCCGAAGAGTGCTTCCTGCTCTCCGGCAACTGCGTCTTCGATGCCGAAAAGATCAATGCGCGATTGAAGGAATGCGAGATGCCGACAACGACGATGACGAACGCTTGCGAAACACGCGATAACCAGCGGCAGCTCGTCTGGATGACGCCGGTGGCGAAGCGTGAGTACATCATCGGAGTCGATACGGCGGGCGGAGGCAGTGATGGCGACTACACCTGCGCACAAGTGATCGACCGGGATACCGGAATGCAGTGCGCCGAGTTAGTCGGGCACTTCGATACGCGCGAGACGGCGATTCGCGTGGCCGAGCTCGGACATCGCTACAACGACGCGCTGATCGTGGTCGAACGCAACAACCACGGCCATGCGGTGCAGCAGGCGCTCAGCGATCGCTACGAGAATACGTACGAAAATGTAGTCGGCGAGAAAAACGGATTCTTGACGAACGTGCAAACGCGGCCAGCGATGATCCAGGTGCTCAGCGATCTGCTGTACGAGAACACGAAGTTGTTCTCGAGTGCACGGCTATTGCGGGAGTGCCGCACGTTCCTGAAGCAAAGAGACGGCAGCTCCGGAGCGGCGAACGGCGCTCACGACGACACGGTGATGGCGATGGCCATCGCGCAATTCGTGCGGCGGGAGATTGCAGGCAAACGGCTGCCGAAAGTTGGTGCGAACAGAGTTGGTGCCCCACATCTGCCCTCTGTTGGCAGATGTGGGATGACAGAAATGGCGACGGCGCCGGGCTGAAGAGTTCCTCCTGACATGGTGTGACGGCTGTCGGTCTGGGCCCTGAGCGTGGTGAACTCAGGGCCCGATTTTTTGGAGCCTTGTCATCACGAGGCGCGGAGCGCCCAGGGATCTGCTTTTTAACAAACTAAGGACGGAGACATGAACATTCTTACGAGTTTGGGTGACGCGCTGCGGCGCGCGGGCGACGTGTTGTCCGGCAGTAATAAGGATGCCAAACGCCGCACCGTGGGACTGCCTTCGCTGTTACAACCATATGCTTCACGGACCGAAGGTTTGCCGAAGCCGACGGCGATCAACCTGCGTCGCTTCGCCGAGACTCCGGTGGCGCGCCGCGCGATCAACACAATCAAGGATCGGATCGCCGGGATGCACTGGCGGATTCAGCCTCGCAAAGGCCGCGTGCTGACCGCCGACGACGCACGCCTTCAGGTGCTGACCGAAAACTTGGAATCGCCGAATCCCGACGATTCGTTTCGCTCATTCGCCGAGCAGATTCTGGAAGACATCATCGTCGGCGGATTCGGCGCGGCGGAGATCGACCTGACAGGCGACGAGTCGCATCCGGTCACATTGTGGCCGGTGGATGGCGCGACGATTCGCATGAAAGCTGACTGGGACGGCGATCCGGCGTCGCAACGTTACGTGCAGAGTACCGGCCAGTACGGCCCCGAAGGGCTGATCGCGCTGGCGGATGAAGAGCTGATGTACATCCGGCTGAATCCGCGGACGCACACGCCATTCGGACTGGGCCGGCTCGAAGTCGCGTTCGAAACGATCAACGAATTTCTTGGCGCGCATCGTTACGCGGCGCGGCTGGCGTCCAACTCGGTCGTCCAATACGCGCTGTGGCTACAGGATTTGACGCCGACGCATCACGAGCGGCTGATTCGCTGGTGGCAAGACGAGATTGAGGGCACGGGCCGCGTGCCAATTCTTTCGGTCGAGCAAAAGCCGGAAGTGCTGCGCTTCGGCGGTGGCACCGATTCTGACTTACGAATTGAGTGGCAGCAATTCCTGATACGGATCATTGCGGACGCATTCGATCTGCCGGCACAGTACCTGGGGGTTGAGAAAGATGTGAACCGTTCGACTGCGGGACAGCTTTCGGCGGATGCGTTCCTTACAGCGATCGTTCCGACGGCGCGACTTTTCGCCGAGCATGTCACGCGCGACGTGATCTCGAAGCGGCTGGGCTGGACGGACCTGGAGTTTGTGTTCACCGATTTGGACGCATCGAATCCGCTCGAACAGGCGCAGATCGACGAGATCCTGCTGCGGAGCGGCGTGGTGACGGTGAACGAAGTTCGCAAAGCGCGTGGGCTGGCGGAGATCGGCGTTAACGAACCGGTGACGCAATGATGAACTGGGAGTTCCAGGCGGCGCGGGTCGCGACTACACTGCGGGCGGAGAGCAAAATGGAAGCAACGTACAAAAAGGCGCGGATCATCTGGATCGCATTGTTAGGGGCGGCTGTGCTCTATTGCTACATTCCGGAGCAACTCCATACCAGCGAGCACCCGATATCCAATCTATACGTGATAGTCATCGCACTTTTGGTGGTATGGTGCCTTTTTGGCATTCGCTATTTCCGGCGAACGCTGGTTGAAGTTTCCGAGGTCGCGTTGCGGGTTGACCGTAATGATGCGAAAGCAGCACGAAAGTGGATGGTGGGACAACTAGGGACACTTGCTTGTGCTCAGGCGGTCGTTCTGTATGGGCTGGTACTCAGGTTCGCTGGCGCAAATCGGATTTTGGCGTACTCGCTCTATACCATCGGGATTCTCGGTCTGATCGTGCTCAGGCCGAAACGGATCGAGTAACGAACGAGGTAGTGAGGGTTGCAGGGCAGGTGAAATCACCTGCCCTTTACTTTTGGGGAGATGAGGGGCGAATGGAATTTGAATTGGAGTCGATGGCGATCGAGATGCCGGCGGTGGATGGGCATCCGAACCGGGTGGCGTTTCGCGGCGTGCTCACGTTCGTGGATGTCCCGTCGGATTCAGCGCCGGCGGGAGCGCGCGGGCATCGCGTGATGCTGAAACGAGCGGCGACGGAGAAGGCAATTCCGTCGTTGCTGGGAATGGGGCTGGATTATGCGCCGAGCCTGGACCGGCACGATGCCAGGCGTAAAGTCGGCGTGATTACACAGGCGGAAATCGCGGACAAGAGTGTCCGCGCCACACAGACACAGCCGGCGCTGGCGGTTGGTGGATTTTTGTATGCGCGGGATTTTCCGGAGCTGGTGCGGGAAATCCGGGCGAAGGGGCCGAAGGTGCTGGGGATGTCGTACGAGATCGCCGAGGCAAAGATCGACGATGTTGGCTCGGAGATCTGGACGGTGAGCGATTTCGCCTTCACGGGCGCGGCGGTGCTGCGGCGCGACAAGGCGGCGTACAAGCAGACGTGGATTGAAATTCAGTAACCAGTAGCCAGTAGATTCGCAAAGGAGCAAAGGGCACAAAGACATGGACGAGAACAACATGCAGCAAATCAATGACAGTGCGGAGCGGCTGGCGGCGGCGGCGGAAGCGTTGCAGCAGACGCTGGCGGCGATCAGCGCGCGGCAGGAAGAGATCAGCGCCAAGATCGACAAGATCGTGGCGGCGATCGAGGAGACTCCTCAACCGGCCCTTTCGGCAAAAGCGGCCGAAAGGACGGGGCACCCAACTTCGATTCACGCGCAGCGCCGGACATTGTCACCACTGGTGACGATGATCCTGGCGAAGAACGGGATCGAAGAGACGTCGAGCGATGTGGCGCAACTCGACAAAGCGCTGGGGGCCCTGAGTCCCGAGCAACGCATCGCCGTAAAGTCGGAGATGGCGAGGGCGGGGATTATTCAGTAGCCAATAAGCCAGTATCCAGTAACCAGTTGCCAGTAACCAGTAAGTTAGGCCGGTCGAGAGATCGGCTTTTTGTTTTTGGGTAGGGATTCCTCACTGCTGAAGCAGTTCGGAATGACAAAGAGAAACGGAGACAACATGAAAGCACAGTTCCTCGACCTGCATGCGGCGGCGGATTTTATCGGCCCCGGTGCGATTGAAATCAACCGTTACCAGAACGAGATCTTCGACATCGTGCGCCGGCGCGGCGTTTTCGGCAAGCGCATCAAGCAGGTCCCGGCGACGGGGCATCCTTCGCGCTTCTTCGAAGAGACCGCGATTGCGGCGCCCTCGGCGGCCAATGCGTTCGTCGATCCGCGCAACATCGCAGCGACGACGGTTTCGCCAACCCGCGTTGAGCGCAGCGTTCCGCTGAAGGCGCTGGTTTCACAGATCAACTACAACCTGTTCGACATGGAAGTGGGCGCGCAGCAGAGCCAGTTCGCATACCTGCAGGCGAAAGATCTCGCCGACGCGGTCGACGGGTTGATGCGCACGCACGACCTGGCGCTGTGGAACGGCAGCGATACATCGTTGAGCGCTCCGACTACGCCGCAATACTACGGCGTCGCCGGGCAGATCGCAGCGGGAGGGAACGTAGTTCACCTCGGCGTTAGTGACTCGATCGCCGACAACCTGAAGACGACCATCGCGCAGATGGTAGCCAACAGTTCGTACGAAGTGATGCCGACCGCGATCTACGCGAACCCGGTGCTGCTTGATTACATCGATCGCGAAATGAAGTCGGAGTTCAACGTCGTCCTCAACACAGTGGAGATCACCGGCGGCTTCAAGGTGAAGGCGCTGGCGACGCAGGCGGGCGAACTGCCGCTGATTCCCGACTGGTCGCTCGGTTACACGGGCACTCCGGGATCGGGCTCGGCGAACTTGCCGGCGTACATCGTGACGGAAGACCTGATCGAGTACCACTGGCTTACGGACCCGAATCCGCGCGTGTTCCAGCTTGGGTTGAGCGGCAACCTGGCCGCGCAGTTGGTGGTGGTCAAGTTCGGTTCCGTAGTGGTGAAGGGACCGGGCTACGCACACTGTCAGGTGAATGTAACTCGATAGTTCCGTGGACAGTGAACAGTGAACGGTGGACCGTGGGTCCACCGTTTGTTTTTGCACCGTGCCCGGAATGGGCTGTTTCCCACGGAGATACAAAGGAGCGAAGGTCGCAAAGATGAACTACTTGGATGATTCGGAATACGAGGCGTACGGACTGGAGGCGGGCGCGCCGGATGCGTGGGTGACAGCGGCATCGGCGCTGATGGACGCGTACTGCCGGCGCACGACCCTGGGGGTTGCGCAGTACAGGGAACGCGTGCGGCTCAACGGTCAGTTACTGGCGCGATTGACATATTTGCCGCTGGCGGTGCCGGACGGGGCAGCGTCGCCGGTGGTAACGATGCGAGCCCGGTATGGCATGCCGCGGCGAGGGGACGTAGCCAATGAGTTCCCAATCGAGGCCGCCCTGGCCTTTGGCATGGCGGGCGCCTGGACAACACTCGCGGCGGAATCGCTCGACTGGGATGCGGACACAGGTGAGATAACGCTGCCGGTACATCCGCTGGGGTTGCCATACAACGACGTGGAAGTGACTTACACGGCGGGGCTGACGGCAATCCCGGAGGGGGTGAAGTGCGCGTGCGCGCAGATCGTGCGCAATGCACAGGCGACGCCCGCGTTAAATGTGCGGAGCAACCAGATCGATCGCATGAAGATGGAGTACTTCTCCGATTCGCTGCTCGATGACGGCGTGAAGCGAATGCTGGCGTCCTACGTGGCGCAGAAAGTGGGTTAGCCATGGCAGCAGGACGGCGGCAACCGGCGCTGGTGCGCGCCGTAAATGCACTGACGCGTGCACTAGGCGGCGCATCGGTAAAGCTGCGGCTTCCGGTGGCTAACGCGAGCGGAGTGCAGCGCGAGTTGGGGATTACGGGTTCGGCATACCAGGAAGTGCAGGTCGCTCCGGTGGTGGTGAGGCATCTCCAGGGAACAGTTGGGCCAGCCAAGGAGGTCGATGGGCGAGAGGAGATCGAAGTCCTGATCTCGCCTACCGCACTGGACGCCATAACGCCAGCGGTAGGGATCGACGACGGGTGGACGTTCCTGTGCGGCGTGGAGCAGGTGGTGCACGCCGACCGTGTGTTCTGCGTCACCGACGTGAGTGCGGACCGGTTTGCGGGTGTGGCCTACATGTATCACGTGACCGCAGTGGCGAGTACTCAGTAACCAGTAACCAGTTGTCAGCGGATCGGGGAGATGGGCATGCAATACGCGAAAGACACATTTTATATCGCGCTGCGAGACAGGTTGGCAGTGGTGAATCCGGCGCGAACGGTGACGGTAGAGGGCGTGGTGCGCCCTGCCGTGGTGGTGGCGGAGAACGAAGGATCGCTGCTCGGGCAGGAGAATGTTTTCGTACTGACGTGGGGCGATGCGCAGTTCGTCGGCAACGGAACCAAGCTGATGAAGATGACGTGCACCATCCAGTACGCGACGAGTGGCGCAACGGACAGCGGCAACGATCGCGGCCGAGTTCTCGGATCGCTCGATGGCGAACTGATGGCGTCGGCTCTTCCACCGCGAGCGATGAAGACCGATTACACCAAGATTCCTCCGGCATCGCTGGGAACCGCGATGTTCTGGACGGACCTGGAGTTCGCGCCGCCGAAGGATGAGGCGGGAAAGATCGCACGCACGGCGAAGACAACCGTGTACTTCTACAGCGAGGTGGAACAGTGAAGGCACCAATGATACCGACTGCCAAGTGGGTGCGGGCGTACTGTGCGCCAGTGGACCGGGCGACGGGAACTCCGACTTGGTTCGATCCTTCCCAGCCATTCGATTTGGATACACCGCCTTCGCCGTGGATCGCGCTGGGCAACGTGGCGAATTTCACACGGACTGGCACGACCAAGGTAACGTCTGTGTTATCAGGCCCGAAAGGCGCTGTGGGAGCGCAGTATCGGGAAGGCCTGGAAGCGCGAGTGGCGTTCGATTTTCCTCAGTGGGGCAAGTTGCAGATGGCGCTGGCCGGCGGGTCGCAGCACATGAATGTGCTGGCGACCAACGGGGCAGGGATCGCGGGCATGGGCAACCCGGCGATCCCGCCCGTGGCGGTGCTGGCAGGCTCGTCGGCGTTAGAACTGATTCTGGGACCGGGCGCGGTGGACGCTTTTAACGTTGGCGATATGGTCGTGTGCGACGTCGATTACAACCAAGAAACGGGTTACATCGGCTCGCCGGCCGCAGCTTATGTCAGCGATCCGGCGAGTGTGAATCACGATCCGGACTACTTGCGGCGCGTGACCTTCAACGTGGCGCGCGTGATCCAAGTGACCGCGACAGCACTGGAATTGGCGGAACCCCTGGTGGGCAGCGATCCACAAGCAGGAGCGTCGGCGCAAAAGGTGGTGGCGTTCATGGATCGGGAAGGCGGCGGATTCTTTCAGGAGTGGTCGATGCTGTTCGCCCTGGAGCCGGAGAGCGGTGGGCAGGTGTGCTTCTACTATCCGCGGGTGCAGGCGTGCGTCCCGGAATCGGAGACGGCGATCAGGTGCGACACGTACCAGGTGTCTGCACTGCACGCGGAGTTGACCGCGCTGCCTGTAACGGATGCGGTAGACCACGAGCAGGTGGTGTGCTACCGGACGTATGTTCCGGCGGCCACGGCGGACATGTATTGACGTTCCTCGCAGAGTTGGCAAAGGAGCAAAGAACGCAAAGTGAAACTCACAATCGACAATCTGGATGGGAACGGCGCATTGGATTACACGCCGTGCCTGGATGCGGCGAACCAACCGAAGATCGTGCGCACGCTGAACCAGCCGGCGACGATGACGTGTGCGCTGGTTGCGCTGGGTCCGTTGTCACCGCCGGTGACAGGTGCCCGAGTGGCGTGGCGACTGAATTCCGGCGCGGCGTTATTCACGGGCTATTTGGCGGAGGCTGCGGAACGCGAGTACCTGGGGTGGGATGCGGCGGGTCCGGTGTACCGGTACGCGTTGCGCGCGTGCGGCGACGAAGTGTTGCTGAACCGGCAAATGTCCGAACTGCGGCCCGTAATGGTGCAGCGGTCGGCGGGTTCGGTGATTCGCGCTCTGACTCCGGCGGGGACGGATGTAAGCGGAGTGGAGGATTGCGGGACTATCGCGCAACTGGTTCCCGATCTGCGGAAGTGGTCGGAGTGCACGGCAGAGGCGGCCAACGAGGCGCGCGCGGCGTATTCGGCGATCGATGGAACGGTCGTGCTGCGACCGATTGGCGGGCGGGCGTTCAGTCTCAACGAGACTGACCCGAACTTCGCGCCGCAAGGACTGAGACTGCAATCGCCGGATCGCTTCGTGAACGACATCACAGTGGTCGGCGCAAGCGAACCGGACGCGTACGTCAAAGACTACTTCCTCGGCAACGGTTACACGCTGAGCTTCGATCTTTCGCAAACGCCTTTTTGGGGGGGGGCGAAGACCATCTTTGAGCAGATCTACAACGGGGCGCTGGATCCGGCGTGGTGGACGGTGACGGACCCGAACCATGTGATCACGGTCACGAGCGGAAGTTTATGGGCGGAGGGCGCAGGCGCGGCAGTGCATTACGCCGAGCAGGTGGAATTGGGAGGCGTGATCGAGTTCCAGCATGGCGACGTGATGTTCCAGGCGGCGTCAGCGGGAGTAGTCGGCGGACTATACAACGGCGCGAACTGCCTGGCGGGATTCCAAATCGCGAAAATAGGTAGCCAGAGCACGATATCAGCGCTTGTGAACGGTGGCGTTACAGGGGCGTCGATCACGACACAGCCGAATCATCGGTACCTGCTGACAACTCGAGTGTACGCGACGGAGGCGGTGCGGCGAGCGGCGTCGCTGCACTCGTCAAGAGAGACGCTCGGGGGACAGGATCAGCCGGCGAATCTGCGAATCGTGTTGGAGGTCCACGATGTGGACATGAACAACATTGCGACACTCGCTCAGCCTTCGACAGTGCTGTTCGATGACGTGATTGCAGCGGGTCCAGCGCTGTGTTCGTACGTGCTTCTAAGCGGGAGCGATCTGCACTGCTCTCTGACAGGGACGAAGCTGACACAACTTTCGAATGTGCTGGTGCGCAGCATGGTGCCGGGCTCGGCGTTCACGACGCGGTTAGTAAGCCCGCTGACAGAAGGTGGTGAGTGCAACGTCAGCTCGCGATACCTGACGTTCTACGCGGCGGATGTTCCCGCGGGGAATGAGCAGATCGTAGCGGAGTATCGCAATGCGAAGAAGATGGGAGCGCGGGTGACGGCGACGCTTCCACCGGGGTCTAGCGGCCGATCTGAGGCTGTGGAACTGGTGTTTCCGGCGATGCGGACGTCCGGGGATTGTGCGAATGCGGCGCAGGGGCTGCTCGACGACACAACGCAGGCGGCGTGGAGCGGCGAGTACCAGGCGTTGTCGGACTTTCTGCCGGGGGACGTCTGGCCGGGCGATGTACTGCACATGAACGTTCCGTCGCGGGGATGTGTAACGGATGTGATCGTGCGCGAGGTGCAGGTGGAGTCGGTGGATCCCGCGAACGAGCGCAGCCAGTATGCGGTCAGGTTCGCCAACGAAGCGGCTGAGTTGGTGGCGATCAAGACGCGTCCGGTGACCGCGGCCGAGGCAAAGGACCTAGTGCTGCCGGATGCGACGGTGTTCACGCTGGCGGGACTGTCACAAGCGGAGGTGACGGCGATCACGTCCACGCAGGTCACACTTGACGCGGGATGCGATGCGATCGCGGGAGGAGGATTCGAGGTGCGGTGGAACGATGCGGGCTGGGGTCCGCAGACGGACAGCAGTTTGGCAGGACGGTATACCACTCGGGTTATGACGGTGCCGAGGCTAGCGCGGTCGGCAAGTTACTGGACACGGCAGTACGACGGTGCGGGGCACTACTCGACGGTAGCAACGCTGCTGCATGTGGATTGGCCGTTATGACAGAGTTCGAAAAGAGAGTTTTGCAAGATCTGGCGGAATTGAAGACAGACATGAAATGGATTGCGGGAGGTGATGGGCAACGCGGAAGACTGCAGGAAGTCGCGGAACAAGTAGAACGGCACGAAGAAATGCTGCAGCGAGTGAAAGGTCTGGCGGCGGCGTTCGCGTGCCTGCTGACGATCGTGCATTTGGGAATTGAGTTGGTGAGGGTGCACGCGGGTCGGTGAGAAAGAAGTTCGATAGAAGATTGCAGATTGAAGATTGGGAGGTGAAATGAAATCGGGATTCGAGAATTGGAAGACGACGGTGATCGGGGCGGTGATCGCGGGGCTGTATGCGATCCAGAACGTTAACAACCTGGACCTCAAGCATGGGCTGGTAACGTTCGCGATAGCGGCATTCGGGTTTGTGTGCGCCGACGGGAATGTGGCGGGCGCAAAGCCGGTGAAGGGCTAGCCATGGATCCGTTGGGTGCGCTGGCTGAGTTCGTGCTCGGCAAGATGAAGCAGTCGGCGATGGCGCAGTGGGCGAAGTTGCTGTTCACGATGGGGTTCAGCGCGGCGGTCTCGTTCCTGTTCGTGTGCGGGTCGGTGCTCGCTCTCGGACAGCCCGCGGCATTCGCGATCGGCGGCGGCATGGTGATGGCGGCGATGGCGATGGTGGTGCTGTTCCGGCGGTCGCCGTTGACCAAGGGACTGATGGTGGTGCTTCCGGAATCGGAAGCGGCGAAGGAAATTGAAACCAATTTTCAGGTAATCGAGAAAGCGAAGTAGGAGGATTGAATGGCGAACAAGTTTCTTACGGTAATGGAAGCGATTGGCAAGGACGCGAAGGTTGTGCTCACGCAAGTGGAGAAGTATTTGCCGTCGGCGGCGACGCTGGCGGGGTTGTTGTTTCCAGCGCAGACGGCGACCATCGCGGGAGTGGTGAACTCGGTGGGGCTGATCCAGCAGGCGGTGACGGTGATCGAGCAGAAGTATGCGGCGTTGGGCTCGGCAACCGGGACGGGCGCGCAGAAACTGGCGGAGGCGCTGTCGATTGTCACTCCGACGGTAACGCAACTGTTATCGGCAGAAGGCGTGCCGGTGAACAGCGACTACATTCAGAAGCTGACGAATGCAGTGGTGGCGATATTGAATGTGCAGATGACAGCGGTGGCGGCGTAGCCAGTTTGCTTCCGCGAGGTGTTTCTTGTCGCTGAAGCGTTCGTGATTCAGCTCAGAGATCGCAGAGAAACAGAGAAACAAAAGAAAAAGGGCAGACAGGAATGTCTGCCCCTACATTTTCGTTACAGCAGCTCTTCGTTCCAGCCCTCGAGGAAGCGGGCAACTGAACGCAGGAACTGGTCGGCGACGGCGCCATCGATGATGCGGTGGTCGTAGCCGAGTGAGACGTGGCAGATCTGGCGGATGGCAATCGAGTCGGTGCCGTTCTCGTCGGTGAGGACGACCGGCATCTTCTTGATCGATCCGATGCCCATGATGGCGACCTGCGGCTGATTGATGATCGGCAGGCCGAACATCTGGCCGAACTGCCCGGGATTGGTGATGGTAAACGTGCCGCCCTGGACGTCTTCGGGCTTTAACTTTTTCGTTCGGGCACGGTCGCCGAGGTCGGTGATCGAGCGCTGCAGTCCGACGATGTTCTTCTCTTCCGCGTTCTTGATAACGGGCACGATCAGTCCCCAGTCGAGCGCGACGGCGATCCCGATATTAATGTTGCGGTGGTAGCGAATGGCCTCGCCTTCCACGCTGGAGTTGATGATGGGGAACTCGCGAATAGCCTTCACGGCGGCGCGCGCGAAGAACGTGGTGGGCGTGAGCTTGACGCCGTTCTTCTGCTCGAACTGCTTCTTGATTTTCTCACGCAGGTTCATCACGCGCGTCATGTCGATCTCGTACACGGTATGTACGTGCGCTGAGGTGCGCTTCGACTCGACCATGCGCTGCGCGATGATGGAACGCATCTTCGACATCGGCACGACTTCGCCGGGAAGCGGAGTGGGCGGTGGAGTGGGAGCTTTGGACGCCGACGGGATCTGAGTATCAGGAACTCTCGCCGAAGGCGACTGTGGTCCTTTCGCGATGTAAGCCTGGACGTCTTCCTTGGTGACGCGTCCGCCCTGGCCGGTACCGGTGACCTGGGCGAGGTTGATGCCGTGCTCCTTGGCCATTTTGCGGACGAGCGGTGACGAACGAACTTTTTGTCCGTCGCCAGAAACTTCTTCTTCCTCCTCGATCGCCGGCGCTGTGTGCGTGAGTTGCTCCGCAGCGGGGATGGTGGCCGCAGCGGCTGCGGGCTGAGCCGGCGCAGGCTTCGACGGTGCGGCACCCAGGGCTCCGCCGATCACGCCGACGACGGAATTAACTTGTACGGTAGTTCCGGCCTGGGCTTTGATTTCGCTCAGGATGCCTTCGGCGGGCGCGGGGATTTCGGCATCGACTTTGTCGGTCGAAATCTCAAACAGTGGTTCGTCGCGCTGGACTTTGTCGCCGACGTTTTTGAGCCACTTGGTGATGGTGCCTTCGAAGATCGATTCGCCCATCTGGGGCATGACAATGTCGGTCGCGGGACCGCTGGGAATCTGAGGATCTGACGATCTGGTTATCTGATTATCTAAGTTCGCAGGTGCAGCAGGAGCGGAGGCGGGTGCTGCCGCCGCCGGGGCCGGAGGGTGAGCCACGGCTCCGGTGCCGTTGGCATCAATGATGCCAACCACGGTGTTGACCTGAACGGTGGCGCCTTCGGCGGCGCGGATTTCTTTCAGCACGCCGCTGGCGGGCGCGGGGATTTCGGCGTCAACCTTGTCGGTCGAAATCTCAAACAGCGGTTCGTCGCGCTGGACCTGCTCGCCGGGCTTCTTAAGCCACTTGGTGATGGTACCTTCGAAGATCGATTCGCCCATCTGGGGCATGACTACGTCGGTCGGCATTGTGTCCTCGTATGAACTGATGGGAAAGTACAGCCAGGGGCAACAGTTGATTATAACGAAGGACGATGGCCGATGGTCGAAGGCCAAAGTGAACCCGGAACGGAGGCCCCAGATGTGAACTGCGATGGGGATTTTTCGTCCAAATCAGCACGGATTGGTGCGCGGAAGACCTGTGCATGCGATAAGCGGCGGTTCGGTTGAGAAACAAAGCGGCGCAGACTGGGTTTATTCTGACTCCAAGCAGACAGACTTCTATGGCTATTCCCCGCGGTTTCAAATGGCAACTAGGGCTGGTGATCGCACTGGCATTCTCGGCGACAACGCTGGTGGCGCAGCAGGGGCCCACGCTGCGAGTGCCGGCACAGCAGGGCGATGAGCAGAGTTCCGCGCAGCCGGCAACGACGATCAAAGTCGATGTGAAGGTCGTCAACGTGCTGGCGACAGTGCGCGATAAAAAGGGCAAGATCGTCAACGACCTGACGCAGAACGATTTCGCGTTGACCGAAGACGGACGTCCGCAGACGATCAAGTACTTCGCGCGCGAGACGGACCTGCCGCTCACGCTCGGACTTCTCGTAGACACCAGCGGCAGCGAGCGCAACCAGGTCAAAAACGAGCGCACCGCGAGCGGCACGTTTGTCACGAGCGTGCTGCGCGAGGGCAAGGACCAGGCGTTCCTGATTCACTTCGACCGGCAGGTGGAGTTGCTGCAGGATTTGACGAAGTATCCGGAGAAGGTAAGCGAAGCGCTGGAGAACGTGTCGGAGAGCGAACCCGATTATCGGCAGACTGGCGGCAATCAGGGCGGCAATGGCGGGGGGCAGAACGGCGGCGGCTATCCCGGTGGAGGCGGACGGCACGGCGGCTACGGGCGCGGCGGTGGTGGCACGCATCTGTACGACGCGGTGTTTCTTGCGTCCGACGAACTGCTAGGGAAAGAGAAGGGTCGCAAGGCGATCGTGCTGCTGACCGATGGCGTCGACCACGGGAGCAAGGAAACCATCGACCAGGCGATCGAGTCGGCACAGCGTGCGAACACGATTGTGTATTCGATCTACTTCCCCGGCCAGGAAGGTCATGGATACGCCGGCAACGGCGGTGGCGGCGGTCGCCACGGCGGCTGGGGTGGCGGCGGCGTTGGTTTCCCGGGAGGTGGAGTTGGGTACCCGGGTGGCGGTTATCCGGGCGGAGGCGGTGGGTATCCGCGCGGCGGACAGGGCGGACCGCGTGATCGTGAACCACAGGTGGATGGCAAGAAGATTCTCGATCGCATCTCGAGAGAGACCGGTGGGCGGATGTTCGAAGTGACGAAGAAGGAAACGGTCAGCGATATCTACAAAGAGATCCAGGAAGAGCTGCGTAACCAGTACAACATTGGTTACTCGTCAGACAATGCGCAGGGCGAAAGCTACCGCAAGATCGCGCTGACCACGAAGAACAAGGACTACTCGGTGCAGGCGCGAGAAGGATACTATCCATCGGAACAGGTGGACGCGGAGAAACGATAGCGTGCAAAGGTAAAGTCAACAGCAGATCGCGAAGACAGTGCGGTCGAGCCGGAAATAACGGTACCGTTGCGGTTTAACTTTTGGCAGAAGGTTTCGTCGGTTGCTTTGCATCGACAGCTTTTCTCAGTTCTTCTCCCACGTGGCGCAGTTCCTCCGAAAAACCCTGCACGAAAGCCTTAGAAAGGGCATCATCGAATTGTTGGAATGGCGCAGCCTTATACATTGCGACGTACTGACTGAGCTCGTCTTCAGGAGCGTTGCGGTAAGTAAAAACCGACATGGCAAGCATCTGGTTGGCGGCACTCGCGGAAACTTGCGAACGGAGCTGCGCCAGTTCTTGCGACGATGGTTCCTTACCGGTCAAGCCGGAAGCGATCGCGCTGGAGCTGGCCACGATCATGTCGGTCAAGAAATCTGCACCTTTGGTCTCCGACACCAGTTCCTGCAGAAGCTGAATGCGAGCTTGCGCCGGAGGATGGTCTTGCAGCGTCGAGAGGTACTGGCGCATTTCGGTCACACCTTGTGGGTTTTGCGTGTACGCCTCGTAGGTGCGCATCTTTTGCGGCAGAGGCGCTTGCAGTTGCTGGAGCACCGTTGCGAACGTGCCGGAGGTGCAGTTCTGTATGAGAAACTTGCTGACGTTCGAATGAAGCCGTTGTTCATCGATGCCACGTATGGCCGCGCTGACAATCACGTCCTTGTCGGCGGCAGGCAATTCGGGTTGTTTCGCGAGTTCCGCTTCTGCTGATTGTTTTGCGAGCTCAGGAAAGCTGCTCAGTGTGTCATTAACTCCCGCTACCTCCATCAACTGCGGAACGATCTGATCACAGGTTTGCTGGGCAAGGCAAAAAGAAGCCGAGAGCACAATCACGACCACAAGTCCTTTGCGCATGGGCGGAAGGGTATAACGAAACCCTTCCCAGGACCAGCAGCGAGGCAAACGACGTCTCCGGTCACCAACTGTGACAAATGGTTCCGGAAGTTTGCAAAAGATTGCGCATGCGAAAAGCGGCTGTGACTCTAAGCTTTGCCGCAACAGTGATTTAGGCTGGAAGCCAAATTGCACTGAACGGTGCAGGCCCTTCTCTTCCCCGTCCCGTGGTGTATCAGAAAACCTAGACAAAATGGAGGCTGAGCATGAAGTTCGCTCGTTCGAGGGCCCCACACGGTAATCCATGGGTTCGGCTACTGGCTGGTTTCGCTGTGCTCGGGATCGTGCTGAGTGCGGCGACGTCGGCACACGCCAACATCCCCGTATTTCAACCTGTCGACCTTCTGGGCTTCGTCGGCCATCCGACCGGCGGCAGCACCAACCCAGTGCAGAATCCTGCGTTGTGGGTGATGTTGAACCCGCAGCCTCTGCCACCGTTTCCGTCTCCGAACACGGTGAGCTTGATCGATCCGACGGATCCGTTGATCACGAATTCAACTTTGCTGGGAGAGTTCCAACTGACCCTGGCAATGTTCGGAACCAAAGGACCGGGGCCGGGCGATCCGCTAACACTGGTGTTAACCGACCCGACCGCCGTGGAGCAGACTTGGGACGCTGAAACCAGCGACGGAACGGTGCTGTTTGAGTTGATCACGACATTCGCCGCTCCGGGCGGAAACGCCGTGCTGGGAGGCATTACCGACGGAACCCTGAACGGACTGCCCGCCGAGCAGATCAATTTCACGGTGCAAGCGCCGGTCGATCCGATGGCCAGTTTCCAGGTGTTCAGCATCGATCCGAATGGGGGCATCAATCCCAATCCCTACGCGTTCGCTTTGACGCCGGAACCGGGCAGCCTCATGCTGCTGGGAATGGGGCTGGCGGCGGTGGGAGTGTGGAGACGGAGGCAGGCTTAGCCGTTCTCCAAAAAGCAGATCCCTCGCCGCTGCACGGCTCGTGATGACAAAACGAAAGGCACCCGAATGATGCGGGTGCCTTGATTGTCTAACGGTTACGTTACCGGCGGCCGCCAAACCCACCGCCGTGGAAGCCTCCGCCATGGAATCCGCCGCCCATGGCGTGCATGCCGCCGAACCGCGGTCCGCTGAACGTTCCGACGCGAGGGCCGGCTACCGGGAAGTGCCCACCCATTGCCCTATGTGGAATGTTATGCGTAAGTGGCCGACCCGCAACTCCGGGCCGTACGCCATAGTACGGGCGGCCATAATAAGGTGCGCCATAATATCCGCCGTAGTAGCCGAATCCGAGGTACGGGCCGTAGTTGTACATCCATGCGGGTGAATAGAATCCCCACGGTCCGAACGGGCTGTAGAGCATTCCGGCGCCGGGCAGGAACGTGTAGCCGGCGAAGAACGGGTCCCAATACCAACCGGGTCCGGACCAGCCAGTGCTGTTGATGTAGCTGGGAGCGACGTTGGCGCTGGCTTCCGATAGATATTCGTCGCGCAGCTCGCTCCAGTTGTAAAGCCCGGTTTCGTCGGACTTTTCCTTGAAGCTGGCCGACTTCAGTTTGGGAGCATCGAGTGTGAGTTCGTGTCCCTGGTTGACCTTGATCTTCTTGTCACCATCGATGACTTGCGCCTGCCCCTTGAAAACACGGACCTGGTCCTGGTCGGCGGAAAAGTCATAGAGACCTTTCTTCAGCAGGCGGGTGGTCGCGTCGCCCTGTTCGACCTGGAGGTCGTTCTGCTTGTGCAGCTCGGCAACTTCAACTTCGGCACGGCCCTTCTGGACCTGCACCTCGGTGTTGGTGATGTCGGGCGAAACCATTCTCACAGCCGTGTTGTGGCCGAGGCGGAGGAACACGCCTGGCGTGAGCAGGACTTCGGCGCGGCCGTTGTTGCCCGTCGTGATGGTCTGACCTGGCTCAATGGTTGCATTGCCAACCGACTTGGACGTGACCGGCTGGTTTTGAATGGAGGCCTGGCCTTCGACGAAATTCAAGGTCCCTGGAGTAGCAGTACTGGGCGCGGCAAAAGCGGGCGCCGAAAGTAGTGCTGCCAGGACGAAGGCTCCGACGGCCTTACTCTTAATCCATGACAGCTTCATATCTTTAATCTCTCCTGAGTAATTAGATGGTGGCGCAGGGCAAAAGTCGCGGGTCACATCGTGTAACGATATGTTACGAGGCGCGGAGGTGAGTAACGTATTACGATAGTTGCATGTTGCGTGGCGGTGTTGCCCTTTTACTTCTCTGCTCCATCCTGGGCGCGGCGCAGGATCAACCGAAGGCTGCTTCGGCCGAGGTTCCTGTCATTTCTGGCGATCTCGGCGACTGCACGGCCGATCTGCGGGTGACCGACGTAAAAGACCAGCCGATCTCGAATGCGAAGATCTCGCTGGAGATCAAGTACGGTTTTGGGGGATTCCATCGCACGACGCTCGAGGTATTCACGAACGTCGACGGCAAAGCACGCTTCCAGGGACTGCCGCTGAAGAGTCGCGGTCCGCTGAACTTCACGGCCAGCTACCAGGGGCGGCAGACCACCGTGGTGGTGGAACCGAGGGAGCAGTGTCATGGATCGTTCACGGCGGTGCTGCCGAATGAGCCGCTACCTAAGCCCAAGGACGACGAGTGAGAGATGGCCATCTGAACATCTGATCATCAGATCATCTGGATATCTGAATAAGGTCGGCGCCTCTGGTCAGATCATTCAGATGCCGCTGGCGAAAGGCAAAGACGACTAAACTCGCACGCGCTTCCGTCCAGCACGTAATCGTGCCGGGAACCCTTAGAACCCGTGCCCACATTCGGAAGACTTGTGGAACGCAAAGCAGAGATCCTTCGTCGGACTCACGTCCTCCTCAGGATGACCTTGGGCGTGTAAACTCGTAAGTTCCCGGAGAGCCTGATGTTTCGTAAACTCGCGCTGGAGTTTGCTGTTCTCGCTCTGTTGTCCTCCCTGCTTGCTGCTCAATCGAGCTTGTCACCAACGGTGACGATCGAGGCGATTGCCTCGGGCGAACTCACCGGACAATCGCCGGAATCCGTGCAGTGGAGTCCGGACGGGGCGAAGATCACGTTCGTGCTGCGCAATGACGATGGCCGCGCCGAGTTGTGGGCCGTGGATACGGCGACGGGACAGAAGTCGGTGCTGGTGAGTGCGACCAAGCTGTCGTCGCTGGCTCCGGCGAAGGGCAAGATCAACGACGAACGCGAGCGGGAATGGCGGGAGCGCTACGGCGTGCAGGACTACCACTGGTCGCCGGATTCCAAGTATTTGCTGTTCGACTCGAACGGGCAGTTCTGGCTGTACTCGCTGAAAACAGGCACGGCGGTTGAGGTTACATCGTCTCCCGATGAAAACACCGATCCCAAGTTCGCGCCGAACGGCAAGGCGTTGGCGTTCCTGCGCAAGCACGATATCTGGGTGAGGAATATCCCGGATGGCAATGAGAAGCAGTTGACCAAAGTGGGAGACGACACCGATCTGCTGAACGGCGAGGTGGATTGGCTGTACGCCGAGGAACTGTTCGTGCGCAGCAACTATTTCTGGTCGCCCGACAGCCGGCAGATCGCGTTCCTGCAGATGGATGAGAAGAGGGTGCCCACGTTTCCGATCGTGTATTACGGCGAGGTGCACGCGAAGGCGGTGGAGGAGAAGTACCCGAACCCGGGGGATGTGAATCCCACGGTGCGATTGGGCGTGTTGGATGTTGGCGGCAAGGTCAAGTGGATGAACCTGCCCGACACCGACGATGCCTACATTCCGCGCTTCGGCTGGTTGCGGCCGGGAGTGCTGTGGGCCGTTGTGCGCAACCGACTGCAGACGAAGGAGACCGTGTACTTCGTGGATGCGAAGAGCGGCGAAGCGCAAACGGTGCTCACGGAATCGAGCGATGCGTGGATCAATGAGACCGAGGAGATTTACTGGTTCCAAAGCGGCGATCGGCTGCTGCTGCCGAGCTGGCGCGAAGGCAACATCCAGCTCTATCTCTACGAGTGGGATGGGAACAATCCGCTGAAGAGCGCGGTGAAGCTGGAGGGACGTGTCACCAAAGGTGACTACCAGGTGAGCAAGGTCGATTACGTCGATGAGGCGGCGGGCGTGGTGTACTTCACGGCGAATCCCGGGGTGCTCGACAGCCAGTTGATGTCGGTGCGGCTTGACGGAAGCGAGGAGAAAGTAATCTCGCGCGAGGCGGGAACGCACGATGCGACGTTTGGATCGGCGACGACGTATGTCGATCGATTTTCGGCGCTGATGACTCCGCCGCAGCTTTCGCTATGTAACGCGAATGGTGCGTGCACGTCATTCTGGCAGTCGAAAGACATCGGCGGGCTTGGACTGAAGCCGCCCGAGATTGTGAAACTCACCGCTGCAGATGGCAAGACGGTGCTGTATGGGCAGCTTTACCTGCCGCAGAACCTCAAGCCGGGCGAGCGGATTCCCTTGCTGATGGACCCCTATGGCGGGCCGGGCATTCAGCATGTGCGGGATGAGTGGGGAACGGATCCGTTATTCGACGGCATGTTCTTCCGCGAGTACCTGGCGGCGCGCGGGTTCGCCACGCTGATCGTGGACAATCGCGGCATGGCTGGACGCGGGCGCGATTTCACGGCGGCGATCAAGGGACACTTCGGCGATATCGAACTGGCGGACCAATTGGCCGCGCTCGATCAGGTGGAGAAGGCGCATCCGGAGATCGACCCGCAGCGCATCGGGTGGTTCGGGCTGAGCTACGGCGGATACATGACGCTGTACGCGGTGACGCATACGGACCGCATTAGTGCGGGGGTTTCCCTCGCTCCGGTGACGAACTGGCGGCTGTACGATTCGACTTACACCGAGCGTTACATGGGACTGCCGAAAGACAACGAGCAGGGTTACAAGCTGAGTTCGCCGACGACGGCGGCCGCGAACCTGCATGGACGGCTGCTGATCGAGCATGGCACCAGCGATGACAACGTGCACCTGCAAAACACGGTGCAGATGGCGCAGTCGCTGATTGCGGCGGGGAAGCAGTTCGGGGTGATGCTGTATCCGGCGCAGACGCATGGGGTGAGCGGCGCAATGGATACGGCGCACGTGCTGCACCTGATCGACGACTATTTCACACGAGAGTTAAAGGCGGATTCGGCAGCCGGAGGAAAACAGAAGTGAGAGTAGCGGTAGCCGGCGCGACCGGCGTGCTGGGACGGGCCCTGGTTCCCCAACTGATCGAAGCAGGACACCAACCTGTTGCTTTGGTGCGCGATACGGCGAAGGCCGAGCGGCTGTTTGGCGGAATGCCGGTCGAGATCAAGCATTGCGAGCTGCTGGCGCGGGGCTGCACCGAGCGAACCGTGGCGGAGCTGATCGGCGGATGCCTGGGCGTAATTCACGCGGCGACGGCGATTCCTTCCGACTTTAACGCTCCCGATGCATGGGTGCGCAACACATTGCTGCGAATTCGCGGAACGGGTCGGCTGGAGCGCGCGGCGCTAGCGGTTTGCGCGGAGGTGTTCCTGTGCCAGAGCATCATCATGGCGTATCCGGATGGCGGAGACCAATGGCTCGATGAGAAGACGCCGATCGATTGGTCGGGGGAGAGGCGGGAAGTGTGCCAGCCGGTGGGGATCATGGAGTCGATGATCTGGCTGCTGCGGAAGCATCCGTCGAAGATGCGCTGGGCAATATTGAAGGGTGGGATTTTCGTGGGGCCGGGAACATTCGAGGAGCGGACGATCGAGCAGATCCGGCGCGGAGAGCTGGTGGTGCCGGGAGACGGATCGCATTACGTTTCGCTGGTGCACGTGGAAGATGTCGCTAACGCATTTGTTATGGCGCTGGAACGGGCTCCCACGCACTCGGTGTTCAACATTTGCGCCGAACCGCTGCGATATGGCGATTACGTGGATGCGTTGGCGGATGGGATCGGGGCGAAGCATCCGAGGCGGGATTTGTCATTGCCAATGCCCCCGTCGCATCGGGCGACGAACCGGGGAGCGCGCGAAGTGCTGGGGTGGGAGCCGAAGCGGGCGGTGGTGGCAGCTGTTCCAGTAGTTCTTGGCAAGCGGTAGGGATATCTCGCGGCGAAGCGCCGCTCGACATGACAAATCGAGGGCGTTGCCTCTCCAAATTGGGTGCTCTCCCAAGATCCAGCGGTGAGTAACGTGACCGTTACACCTGCGCTGGTTCCAAGATGCTCGCGAAGAAGGTGTGCACGTTCGAGAGGACTTCGTCGGGCGTCTTGGCGGAGTAGACCGCGGCGCGCAGGTGGCTGCCGTTGCGGACGCCGTGGGTGAACCAGGTGACGAACTGCTTCATCTTGCCGATGGCGTCGGGGAAGCCTTCCTCGACCAGCATCTCGAAATAGGTGCCGATCATCTGGTAGCGGTCGGCTTCGTTCGGTTCGGTGTAGCGGCCGGTCGCAGTGTATTCGGCGATCTGGCGGAAGATCCACGGGTTCGAGGCGGCGGTGCGTCCGATCATCACGGCGTCGCAGCCGGTGCGGGCAACCATGTTGACGGCGTCCATGGGGGTGCGGATGTCGCCGTTGCCGATGACGGGAATCTTCACCGCTGACTTGATTTCGCCGATCCAGCTCCAGTTGGCTTCGCCGGAGTAGCCCTGCTCGCGGGTGCGGGCGTGGAGCGCGACAGCTTGCAATCCGCAGCGCTCGGCCAGCTTCGCCAGTTCGACGCAGACGATCTCTTCGTCGCTCCATCCGGCGCGGAACTTCACGGTAAACGGAATCGTTACAGACTTGCGAACCGCTTCGAAAATCTTTCCGATATGCGGGAGGTCGCGGAGGAGTCCGCTGCCGCCGTTGCACTTGACGACTTTCTTCGCCGGGCAGCCGAGGTTGAGATCGACGATGTCGAATCCGAGCTGCTCGATTTGCGCGGCGGCGGTGGCGAGCACTTCGGGGTTGGAGCCGAAGAGCTGCGCGGAGATGGGGTGCTCGTCGGGGTAAAAGTGCAGGTAGCGCTTGGCCTTTTTATCCTTGCCGCGCAGGATGCCGTCGGCCGAGGTGAACTCGGTCATGATGAGGCCGCATCCGGATTCGCGCCCGGCGAGCAGGTGATCGTTGCTGGGTTTGAGGTTAACGTTGCGGATAAAGCGGCGAAAGACGGTGTCGGTCACTCCGGCCATGGGCGCAAGCACGGTGGCCGGGGCGATGCGCACGTTCCCGATCAGGAAGGAATCGGGGACACGAGTGGGCCCAGGGGCGGATTGGTCGGCCGAGACGGGATTTTCCCAGTACTTGCGCACATGTTCATTTTACCCGGAAGTGTGTTGGGAGGACGGAAGGGTTAGGAATTGGGGGTTAGTGGTTAGGAATGTGGGGCGTGCGGTCGGGCGGGTGGAGGCTTCCGAGCGGGATGGGGAGTGGTATCGGGATTCACCAACTCCTTTCCATACTCACCATGCAAAAATCAGATGAAGTTTGGCGTCACGTCTGTGCATTGCGAATTGCCACATCTCCACCAAAAACCCCGCCAGTCGTGATTGATCGCGCCAGAACTTCTCGGAATCAGTGATCACGACAATGCGACCAGCAGCAGGAATCCATTCTCTGGCGTCATCCAGATACTCCAGGAAAGCATCGGCATTGGGCGCGTATTCTTCGTCGCCATACCAGCCCTTGGGCTTCCTCAATGCAAGCGCGAACGCACGGTATAGATCATTCCGGTCGCGGATGGATGAACCATCGATGCGGATAACCGCAACATCTTTTTCTCGCAACTGAGACTCGATGTCATCGATCTCTTTTGCCTCGCAGAAATGAATCGGCACATTCGAGGGATCGGCCATCAAGTCGAAGAACAGTTGCGTTGTCATGCCAAACGAGAGTTTATCTCAGCGTGAGATACCGAGTGATATCGCGATTTCACGACACCTATTGCTCTCATCTTCGCGAATGAATGCCAAGATGCAGTTCAATTTGCTTTATTAAGCCGGCAACGGTAGCTACCTGCTCCAGGCATGCGGCGTCAACGTTGCTGAAAGGCCGTCTGCCTTCTCCCAAACTAAAACCGAGTCGAATTTTGATGAAGGCGTCGTCTAGGTCTGCAAGGAAATATCCAGCGTCCTCGTAGCCCATCGCTTCGAGCCAACAAAAATCATCGCTCAGGGCCTGCTCCTCGACCTTCAGTTCGACAGAGAGTATGTGCTGGACATGCGCTTTTACTTCCTCATGAGTCAATTGCACCCACCTCCGTGTTGGGGATTGGTAGTGGGATCCCGATTTCCCGACGGCAATCTCTATTTCGACTGGGTTTCTAGTGGGCACGTTGGCTTTTTCTTGCGGTATGCAGCATCAGAAAGTCCGATTCGTGTACGGATTTCAGTTTGAAGTTTACGGACGCCTGGATTGGTCAACTCGTCGCAAGCCGAGGGAGCATTCCACACGTTTCCGGTTTCTTTATCGACGGCGTAGTTGCCTGTTACAACACTGCCGGGGTTAGGATTGTTCCAAACACCTGTGAAAAAATAGAACTGCGAGTTTAGCGGATCACCCTTCTCGACCCAGTGTAAGAGTTCAAATTTTGGAAGCTGTTTTGTTTCTGACGGAAGCGCCGCCATTACAAGCTTCTTTGCATCTGCCAAAGAAATCTGCGAGGGAGATTGTTGAGCGACGGCAGGAACGCACAGAGCAGCAAGCAGCAGTACACCTGCAACAGATTTCATGGCATCTACCCTACGCCGGGATACGATTCGTTCTTAGGATAACTGTTCATAACAGGCGCTTCCACTCCCTATCTCAATTCAAGATTACGGGTGCCGAAAAGTATCGATACCAAACCATGCTTGCAGCGAACTTCTCTGCCGTGGCAAGAGTACTGATAGCGGCCTTTGAGTTAAATCGAGAGAGAGCGCATAGTCTGTGCCGTCCGCTTAAGCGGACTCGTGTCAGGGGAGAGTAGGGGCCGCCCCCTCACGGACGAACGCGGATGATCGTCTTTCCCTTGGTGGGCTTGGTTGGGTTGAACGCGGCGACCGCATCGTCGAGGGCAGCTACCTTGCCGATGTTTGTGCGCAGCCGACCGACCCGAACCCGCTGGACGAGGTCACTCAATTGGGCGCGATCGGGTACGACGACGAAATCGATCGTGCGACCGCCAGCGGGGCGCGCCTCGGTCGGGCCGGTAACGGTCACCAGCGTTCCTCCGGCGCGAATCACGCCCGCAGACCGCTTCGCGATATCGCCGCCGATGACATCGAAAACCAGATCGACTTCGCCAACGTCTTCCAGGGCGTCGCTATCGAGGTCGATGAACTCCTGTGCGCCGAAGTCGAGCGCCGTCTGACGGCCGGCAGCGCGCCCGGTGCCGATGACGTACGCGCCAGCCTCACGTGCGAGCTGGCTCGCCATCGAACCGACTACTCCGGCCGCACCGTGCACGAGGACGCTCTGCCCCGCCTGAAGCCGGCCGTGCTCGAACAGTCCCTGCCACGCGGTCAGGCCCGGCATCACGAGGGCCGCGCCCACTGTGAAGTCAACGTCACCCGGAAGCGGCGTGAGGTTGCGTGCCTCGACGGCGACATACTCCGCCAGCGTGCCGTCGCGATACCAGTCGGTGAGGCCGAACACCCGCTGTCCAAGCGAAAATCCAGTCGTGCCAAAGCCGAGAGCGGTGACCACTCCGGCCAGCTCGTGTCCGGGGATCGACGGAGTCCGGTCACGGCCGACGCGATCGACCCAGGTTGAGGGCCACGTCAGCTCATCACCGGTGAATCCCGACGCATGAATCTGAACCACGACGTCGTTGATCGCTGCCTGCGGCTCGGGCCGCTCCACCAGCTTCACCCCGGCCGTCCCCGCAGCCTGATCCGTCACCACGATCGCCTTCATCGGTCGCCTCCCTGGGTTGAGTTCTTGCTGCAAGGTAGCCACTCAGTCCTCTATGCAGCGGCAGAATTTCCTTCATCCCGACTGGTTTGATGTGATGGGGGTCGCTGCGATGGATTGATTTTGGGGAGGTGGCAAGCGAAAGGTCCTACTGCGTTGCGCAAATTCTCCGAAGCCATTTCGACGTCGAGGCGACCGGCGACATTTAGACGTATTTCGATTGTCACGGCGCTACGGCGGGTTACGTGATACAAAGAGCGGCGGAGATTGCGAATGGACTCACTACGAGAAGCTTTGCGGCACCACTACATCGGCGCGATTGTGATCGCCATGCTCGCGTATGACGGACTGGCTAACTTGTTTGGCGCGGTGACAAGCCCTATCTACTTCCTGATTACCAATGTGGGCGCAGGAAAGAGTACTCTTGGAACGGTACCCCGGCCTTCCATGAATTGGGAGGACCTTCTGCCACTCGTCATTCGTGCTTTGCTGTACCTGCTTGCCTCGTACGCCTTAGCACGCTGGATTTATGCTTTCAAATTCCAGGTTGAGCCCGAACTCGAGAGTGTTGTCGAGGAATCGGAATGACAACTCAACTTTGGAAACGAGTTCTGATCGAGAGCATGATCGGTCCCATTGTTCTCTCGCAGTTCGTGGTGCATGTGATTGCCGATCTAGTGCGTGCAGCCGCCGAATTGTCACGTTGGCTAATTGCGAACCTCGTCAACAACACTTTGATAGACTTTCGTGCCGACGTCATCTTGCCTTTTGATCATACTCATTTGGCCTGGGCCGTGGTGGTGTTTGACTGTACTCAAGCAGTACTTTTCACCGGCCTGCTGTATCTCCTTGCAGTCTGGCTCTACGAAGAACCACAAGCGATGGCTCCATCGAATTAGATCCGCTCCAATAGCACCTGCCCATTTTCGCGCCATAGGTCGGATTGGCCGGAGAGCGCGCGCGGGCGGAGGCGAAGCTCTTCCAGCAGGCGAATGAATTCGTGGCGCGAGGTTCCGGACTCGCCCCAAAGCGACGGGTGGAACTCGACGATGAACTTAGTCGTGCCGATCGCGAGAGTGCGGAGGGCGCCGCGAAGGGCGGCGACTTCGTAGCCTTCGATGTCGATGAGGATCCAGTCGGGCCGAAGCCAGTAGCGGGCACAGAAGCGGTCGATGGTGGTGAGCGGAACGACAAAAGAGCGGTGCGTTTCGCGGCGGTCGCGGTTGGGCGCGCCGAGGCGGCTGAAGCCTTCGATTCCGGCGCCGTAGAAGGTGGCGTCTCCGGCGTGGTCGCTGATGCCCTGCGCGATCATCGTGACGCGCTCGCCTTCGGGATTGCGCGAGAGGTTGCTCTCGAGGACGGCGCGGGTGGCGGGGTTGGGCTCGAAGGCGAAGACATGACCGTTTGGCGCCGACCAGCGCGCGAGCAGCAGCGCGTAGATGCCGACGTGAGCACCGACGTCGAGGCAGATATCGCCGGGTTTGATGTTGGCGCGAAGGAAGTCGCAGAGCGCAGGCTCGTAGGTTTCGGGGAAGAGTCCGCGATGGTGCGGGTCGATGGTGAAGGTTTCGCGTCCGTTGAGGGTGCGGTGAAACCCGCCGCGATGGTCGAGGAGATGTTCGTAGGCGGGACGGCAGAGGCGAATGACGGCGCTGTCGCGTCCGATGCGCTGGGAGATGCGGGAGCTGAGCTGCTGGAGCATCGGATGATGGTGACACGAAGGTCGGATGGGAATCGGTGAGCGGGAGCGGAAATCGGGGGGATTGTTGAGATTAATTTTCCCGAGATGGAACTGTAGCAAGTTGGTTGCCAGCGGAAAAACGCACAGGCTTGGAGTTAAGGGACTATACAGTCGGTCAGATCGGCCTCTTTGACCACAAACTCCGATGTTTCGTTTGTCAATTCATAATGGTAGGGTTCGATGTTGATCCGCACGAGGCTTCCGTCTGGACCGGGAATTCGCTCAAGCACGCTGCATTCGATAATCCCGGGCTGCGGATACTCCGAATCTGACCAGAGGTCCGCATTTGTGAACAAGGGAATTTTGTCGATGATCGAATGGACCTCGCCTTGGGCATCACGAAATTGGGATTCGACAATTCCAGGCTGAGGCTGCTCGTCTACGAATCGCACAATCTGAACCTGAAGGCTAGGCATGCAGAGATCATAGTACCCTTCGATCTATTTCGACCTACTCCCCCGGCTATGTCTCGGTGAACTACGTGTGTGTGTTTAGGGGATTCAGGTTAGTCGAGCGCATTCGAAAAGATGGAGCACCACTCGGGGGCAGATGTTGTGGCGGATGCTGGTCGCGGAAGAGTTACACTGGTCGGCTCGGTGAACGGGCTCGCAGGACGACATACGACGGGGGGGGTAACGATGGCTTTATCGCGCAGGGAGTTTGTGAAGACAGCGACCGCATCGGCGATTGGTGCAGCGATGCTGAAGGGTGTACCGCTGGCGGCCGATGCGCTGGGGCTACCGATGGGCGTGCAGTTGTACTCGGTTCGGGATCTGTTGCCCAAAGACTACGAGGGCACGCTGGCGGCGCTGGAGAAGATCGGGTTCAAGGAAGCGGAGGCCGCGGGATTTTTCGGGCATTCCGCGAAAGACGTGAAAGCGGCAATGCATCAGGCCGGGCTGCGGTGCGTGGGCGCGCATTATCCGTTGGACAAACTGAAGCCGAGCGTCGAGGAAGCGATTGCGTTCTGCCGCGAGGCCGGCATTCAGTATGTCGTGTGCTCGTCGCCGATGTTGCAGGATCCCTCGCGGGTGAAGACCACGGATTTCTTCGCGCGGCTGAAGGCGCTGACCCTCGATGACTGGAAGTGGAACGCCGAGCAGTTCAACCAGGTCGCGGCGAAGGTGAACGCGGCAGGTCTGCGCTTCGCCTATCACAACCATTATCCGGAGTTTCACGAGATTGACGGCAAGCGTCCGTATGACGTGCTGCTGGAGGGGACCGATCCGAAGCTGGTGACGTTTGAGATGGATTGCGGCTGGGCGGTGGTGGGCGGCGGAGATCCGGTGGAGTACTTGAAGAAGTATCCGACGCGGATTTCGATGCTGCACGTGAAGCAGTTTGTGTTGAGCAAAACGGGCGGCGAACCAAAGTCGGTGGAGTTCGGACACGGCGGCGACATCGATTATGGGCCGATCTTCTCGGCTGGTAAGGGACACATCAAGCACTACTTCGTGGAGCAGGAGCAGTTCAATGTTCCTCCACTGGAGGGGCTGAAGATGGATGCGGAGTACTTGAAGAAGATGAAAACTTAAGATCGTTTCACGCGGATTACGCGGATCTAATCGATTCACACGGATAGGTTTTAAGGGTTTTCTCTCAAGAAAATCTGCGGAGATCAGCTAAATCCGCGTCATCCGCGTTGAAGGCTCTTGCCTTGGCATACTTCGAGCCAAACAGCTTACCTTTTGGAGTAGGGATTCCTCGGGACTACGTCCCCTCGGAATGACAAAGGAAATGCGTTGGTGATTTGCTGCGACCGAGGTCGTGGCGGAAAAGCAGAGATCCTTCGTCGGACTGACGTCCTCCTCAGGATGACCTGTGGTTCTGTTGGCTGGTCCAGTTGGCTGTTCGGTAAGCTTCTATGCGGTGGCGGCGAGGGCTTCGACGCGGGCGAGGAAGTATTCGAGCGGCTCGCCGGTCCAGAGCATGCGGTCGCTGGCCAGCGGCGGAATGGCCTTGCTGCAATCGGCGAAGCAGGTGACGAGAGTGTTGGGGTTGAGCTTCTGAATCTGGCTGGCGACTTTCTTGATGTTGGCGCAATCGCCGTTGAGGGCCAGCACAACCATGTCGTAGGAGCGCATGCGACTCATCGCGATGGCCCCGGTCAGTCCTGAGGCGCAGTCCACTTCATAGCCGTTGCGGCGCAGAAACTCGGAGCGCTGGTGCGCCGCGGTGCCGGTCTTGGCGACGATCAGCAGGCGCTTGCGGCTGGAAAGCGACGGCATCGCGAAGCAGGATTTGTGATTCATTTTGGAAAACTCCCGGGCCAGACAGGAGATCGAGTGCGATGGGGGGTCGCAAACTTTTGCACAGTATATCCCGGTTTTTTCCATTAGCAAGAAGATTTCCGAGATTTCCTCAACAATTTACAATCGATTGCAAATGCTAGGGTTAGCGGCAGGAAGTGCAGCGCTGGCGGTGCTGGCGGGCTATCACACGATGGCGCCGCGCTCGCAGTTGTACGGCCAAACCTTCATTGGAAGCCGCAACCGGCGAGAGATTGCCCTGACGTTCGACGACGGGCCGAACGATCCTTATACGTTTCAATTGCTGGATATCCTGGCCCGGCACTCGGTGAAGGCGACCTTCTTCATGGTCGGCAAGTACGTCGATCGGCGTCCCGATATTGCCTGCGCGGTGGCCGATGCGGGGCACGTGGTGGGCAATCACACGTACACGCATCCGAACCTGATCCTGCGCTCGGGATGGCAGGTGCGGGACGAAATCGCGCGCTGTGAGCGGGCTTTGCGGGACGCGGTGGGCGAACGGTATTCGAGACTATTTCGGCCTCCATTTGGGGGAAGGCGTCCGGCGACGCTGCGGATTATTCGGCAAATGGGATGGACGCCCGTGATGTGGAACGTGACCGGGTTCGATTGGGACGCGAAGTCGGCGGAGTTCATCGAGGGGAAAGTAACGCGGCAGGTAAAGGGCGGAGATGTGGTGCTGCTGCACGATGGCGGACATCTTCAGTTCGGAGCTAACCGCAGCTTTACCGTGCAGGCGGTGGAGACCATCATCAAGCGCTACCAGGGCGAGGGATACAAGTTCAGGACGATCAGCGAGATGATGGAGGAAAGTGCGAAAAACGGTAAACGGTAAAGTAGAACCCCCTCGGTTCCGCCTCACCCTCACATGTAAGTAGCGGCTGCTCAGCCCCTTCCACCTTCCGCTACTCGCGATTCCAGCCCTGTTAGGGCATCCGCGCGGTAACGACACCCATCACACCACTAACGACGACGGAATGGGAGCCACCCGTTCCGTGCAAGTCTGAATGCGCCACTCCGTATAGTTCACGAACAACACGAGGAGAAGCAAATGAAGAAGCTTTTGATGACAGGCGCACTGTTGCTGTCCGCGTCCCTTTGGGCGGCGGCACAGGCGGGCGGCGCTGGCGCGGGTGCCTCGGGCACAGCCGGCACAGGAACAGGAACATCGGCCCAGAGCAGCACTTCGGGCCAAGCCGGAACCACGGGCCAAGCTGGAACCACCACTCCCGATCAATCTGGAACGACGGGCCAGGCCGGAACCACCACGCCGACGAATCCCGATCAGTCCGGCACGACCGGCAGCATGTCGGGACAGTCAAGCCAGAGCGGCACGACTGGCGCGAACGGCTCGACGTCGGCAACTCCGACTTCGCCGGACCAGAGCCAATCGGGTGCGTCGAGCGCCAGCCCGAGCACCACGCCTGGCGCGTCGAGCGGCAGCGCCACGGGAACTCCGGGACAGCCGAGCACGACTCCGGACTCGACCGGAACCAATGGCAGCATGAACGGAACGGCCGGCACGAGCAGCTCCAGCCCGAACTCCAGCACGAGCACTTCTGGTTCGAGCACCAGCGGCACGACCGGAACCGGCTCTTCGACCACGCCCGGATCGGGCACGGGATCGACGACGCCACCCCAGAAGTAACGCAAACGTTTGAAAACAAGAGTGGCCGGAGGGAAAACCTTCTGGCCATTTCTCTTTTGGACCAAGTGGGCAGTGGGTGGTGAATAGTGGATAGTTAACCACTCCGTTACGTGGATTGCTGCAGGTGCCGGACGCCGTCGCGTCCCGCGACCATCACGTCCGTCGCGACGCCCAGGAACAGCCCGTGTTCGATGATGCCGGCGCGGCCTCCGAGCTTCAGGGCCAGAGCTCGCGGATCGGGGATCGGGCCGAAGTCGCAATCGATGATGAAGTTTCCTGAGTCGGTGAGGAACGTGGTTCCATTGGCGTTCTTGCGCACGGTAATGTGCGCGCCCAGCGATTCGAGATACTGTGCCTGCGAGCGCCACCCGAACTTCAGAACTTCCACGGGCAGCGGGAATCCAATCCCGAGCCTTTCGACCAGCTTGCTTTCGTCGACCACTACGATCATGCGTGCGCTGGCCTGGGCGACGATCTTCTCGCGCAGCAGCGCGCCCCCGCCGCCCTTGATGAGCTGAAAATAAGGATCGACTTCGTCGGCGCCATCGATGGTGAGGTCGAGCGCGTGGGGCAGCATGTCGTCGAACATCTGGATGCCGAGTTTGCGCGCCTCGCGGTCGGTTTCGCGCGATGTAGCGATGGCGGTAATGTCTTTCAGGTCATTCCATTGAATGAGCTGGCCGATCTTGCGGGTGGCGTAGATGGCGGTGGAACCGGTGCCGAGGCCGATCGCCATGCCCGACTGCACGAACTGGACGGCCGCTTCGGCGGCTTTTTGCTTGTAAAGCTTCTGCTGTTCCGGCGGCAGGGGAGCGCTGGTCATCGCGGGGGTTAGCTTTCCTTTCCAATCGGGGCTGCGCCCATTATCCACGGAAGGCCGGTGGAGGGACAGGGCCGCTTGTCGGCTGGCGCCGTCTCACATAAGATACGTGACTGCCATCACAGCCGGGGGTGAGTGTACACGCCTAGGCTGGTGATGCTGATAGCATCCCTTATTTTCAGCAGGAGCCTAACGATGAAGAAATGTCTCACTGTACTGGCCGGCCTTGCGCTGGCTAGCAGTTTCGCTATGGCGGGCGACCTGGCCTCGAATCCCGATTTCAAAGCCAAGTGCGCAATGTGCCATGGCGCGAGCGCCGAAGGTAAACCCGCAATGAAAGTAGCCCCTCTGAAGGACGCCGCCGGCAAGAGCGCGGACGAACTTACAGCCACCATCACCAAGGGTAAACCGCCCAAGATGCCTGCTTTCGATGGCAAG
>Ga0335069_10000433_pt1 | contig 71211 bp, 72 predicted proteins | sample Lox_Sample_11_FD_206714 | JGI IMG/M metagenome (GOLD analysis project Ga0335069, IMG submission 206714) | Soil microbial communities from Loxahatchee National Wildlife Refuge, Florida, United States - Lox_Sample_1.1 | ecosystem: Environmental > Terrestrial > Soil > Wetlands | place: USA...
TTAGTAACTGCGTTTAGTAGGATTAGAACTACATTCCGTAGTTACACACTCAGGGTAATTGACGCCAATCAGTGAGGTAACGGTGGGAAGTCCTACGTTCGGAAATCCACCCGAAAGGCCAGGGTCAGGTCCTTACTGGGTGAAGAGTTCTCTGAGTTTCTCCAACGGCAACTGTGTCGAGGTGGCGAGCCTCCCGCAGGGCGAGATCGGCGTTCGCAACAGCAGGGACTCCGAAGGTCCTGTTCTCCGGTTTACCCCGGACGAATGGCATGCGTTTCTTGGCGGCGTACGAAGCGGGGAATTCGATCGTTTCGGCAGGTAGTGACCGTGTAAGCACAGTGCTGTAAAATCTCGTTTCGTTTATAGTTGTTGGTCAGAAACAGGACACTGAGGGCCCCCCAAACCCCGGAGGAGCCCTCAGTGTCCTTGCTGTCGTTGCCCGCTGCCAATTCGGTGAATTTATAGCCGAATGGTTTCGAGCCAGACGTGCTGTTACATCCGCGCCGCCCCTGCGGACCCCGGCAGGGGCCCTGATCTCAAGCATGCGTGCCTGATTCATGATCGTGAAGACTTTTTAGTCTCACCGGATCCTTATGGCTTACTTTTCAATCAGTACGATGCCACGCTGATACGGCTATATCCGTAACGATGTGACATTGTGGGGGCCCGCATCGGCACGTGCTGGTGACCGGGTGACGCCGTGCCATGCACGAGCGCCGCGCCATCAGGGCCCGGCTGTACCCCTGGATCGGGCGATGGCGATGGCGAGGGCCGCCACCAGGTTGGGGTAGCTGGCGCGGGCGGCGCTGGCCAGCTGGGGCGTGCCGGCCGGATCGACGGTGAGGACGAGGCGGCCGTCGGCGAGCGCCCTGGTCAGCCGGGCCGCGGCGTCGGCGTCCTGGCGGTCGGCCGCGCGGGCGGCTAGGACGTCCCTGACCGATTCGCGCAGGCGCAGCAGCGCGGCGTGCTCCGAGTTGGTCAGGCCGGCCTCGGCGGGCAGCAAGCCCGCCGCGCGGAGCCAGGCGGCGGCCTTCTCCCGCGTGCCCAGCAGGTCCTGCTCAGGGTCAGCACCGCGCGTGCTGGCGAACGACCGGATCAGCTGCAGCGAGCCGAGGGCAGAGCCGCCGTCGGCGGAGGACATCACGGAAGAGTTAGAGTCGGTCACGATCCGATGATAGAGACTGTGTCGGATGAAAAGTTCGCGTTATGCAAGAACCCGCTATGGTTCGCGCCGTAGCCGGGCACCGGCCGCTCGCGCAGGCCCAGAAGGCCTGCACTCGCAGCCGGTTTTGCATAACGCTCACTGGCGTAGGCGGAAGGTGGGACGTGCGAGCGGAAGATCCCGAAGGCGTCGGGCGCGGCGATATCGCGATCGAATGGGGCAGCGATGCGCTGGCCGAACTCCTCAGCCGCCTCGACCTGCGCCACATCGCGCTGGTTCCCGGTTCGAGCTACCGCGGGCTGCACGACAGCCTGGTGAACTACAACGGCAACCGTGACCCGCGGATGCTCGTCTGCCTGCACGAGGAGCACGCGGTCGCGATCGCCCACGGCTACGCCAAGGTGACCGGGCGCCCGATGGCCGTCGCGATCCACAGCAACGTGGGCCTGATGCACGCGAGCATGGCCATCTACAACGCCTGGTGCGACCGCGTCCCGATGCTGATCATCGGGGCCACCGGCCCGGTGGACGCGGCCCGGCGGCGGCCCTGGATCGACTGGATCCACACCTCGGCCGACCAGGGCGCGCTGATCCGGCCGTACGTCAAGTGGGACGATCAGCCGGCCTCGGTCGAGGCGGCCCTGGACTCGCTGGCCCAGGCGCATGAGATCACCCGGACGGCACCCTGCGCCCCGGTCTACGTCTGCCTCGACGTGACCCTGCAGGAGCAGCCGCTGGCCGCGCCGCCGGCGATCCCCGACGTCCGCCGGGACCGGTCGCCGCGCTCGCACGGCCCCGACGTGGCCGCGGTCCGGGCCACGCTGGAGCTTCTCGGCCAGGCCCGCCGCCCGCTGTTCCTGCTCGGCCGGCGCGCTACCGGCTGCCGCTGCTGATCGTGGTGGCGAACAACGCCGCCTTCCACAACGACGTGGTCCACGCCGAGCGCATCGCCGCGCAGCGGCGGCGGCCGGCCCGGAATGCCTGGATCGGCCAGGCCATCTCCGACCCGGACCCCGACCTGCCTGCGCTGGCCCGCTCGCTCGGCTGGCACGCCCCTGACCAGGTGCGCGACCGGACCGTGTTGCGCGAAACGCTCGCCGCGGCCGCCGCCGCGGCCCGCTCGGGGCAGTGCGTGCTGGTCGACGTGCGGGTTCGCCCCGACGGCTACCCGGCCCTCAGCGGATAGCCCGGCCGGACCATTGTTCCGCCGCACTCGCACCTGGAAGGATCCGCCCATGAGGGAGATAACGGTCGGCGTGGTGGCGCCGGCCTATGTCAACGTCCCGCTGTGGGTGGCGCAGCAGCGCGGGTTCCTCGAGCGCCGCGGGCTCCGGGCCACCGAGCGGATCTGCGGCACCACCCACGGGGTGACCGGCGCGCTGCGGGACGGCGCGGTGGACATCGCGCTGACCGCGCCCGAGGGCAGCATCGCGGACGCGGTGGCCGGCGGCCCGCTCCGCGTGGTGGCGGGCCTCATCGACCGCCCGCCGCTGTCGATGATCGCGATACCCCAGGAATTTGCCCTCAACGCCGCCTGCGTCCTTATTTCGGCCGAACGAGGGACGGTGACAGCCTTCCTCCAGGCTCTTGCCGAGGCGGCCGGATGGTTCCGCGGCCACGTCGAGGAATCGGCGGCTATCGCCGCCGAGCGCACCTCCATCGAGCCGCGCTACGCGCTGCGCGCCTGCCACGCACTGGCCCTGGACGGCGTCATCCCGCGGGACCTGCGCTCCAGCCCCGCCGCCCTCGCCGCGGTGACCGGGGCGCTGCGGTCGAGCGGCCTGATCCCGCCGGACGGGCCGGACCCCATCACCGCCGCCGTGGACTACTCGTACCTGTGATGGACGCCTGCGACGTGGCCCCGGTCGATGTGGCTATTGTCGGCGGCGGCCCGGTCGGCATGTGGCTGGCGGCCGAACTGTACCGCGCGGGAGTGCGCCCGGTCGTCCTGGAACGGCGCGCGGAGCGGCTGCCGTACTCCAAGGCGCTCACGATCTACCCCCGCACCGTGGAGCAGTTCGCGATGCGCGGGCTGGTGGACCGCTGGCTGGCCGAGGGCACTCCGGTGCCGTCCTCGCATTTCGCGCTGCTGAAGAACCGGCTGGACTTCTCGTTCCTGCCCACCCGCTACCCCTACACGCTGTTCCTGCCGCAGCGGCGTACCGAGGAACTGCTCGAGGAGCACCTGGCCGAACTCGGCGTACCCTACCTGAGGCAGCACGCCGTCACCGGGCTGCGGCAGGACGAGACCGGCGTCGACCTCGACGTGGACACGCCCGGGGGGCCGGCGGTCCTCCGGGCCGCCTACGCGGCGGGCTGCGACGGTGCCACGAGCGTGGTCCGCGCCGCGGCCGGGATCGATTTCGCCGGGACCCCGGACACCTGGCGGACGATCCTCGGCGACATCGAGCTGGCCGACCCGCCGCCGGCCCCGGCGCTCACCCTGAACCAGCCGGGCGGGTCGATGTACATGGTGGCGATCGGCGGCGGCCGGTACCGGCTGGCCGTCGTCGACCACGCGACGCTGCACGACCCGATCGACACGCCGGCGACGTTCGCCGAACTGCGGGCCAGCGCGCTGCGGCTGGCCGGGACGGATTTCGGCATGCGGGAGACCCCCGATGCGTGGCTGAGCCGGGTGGGCAACGCGGCCCGGCAGGCGGCCCGCTACCGGGCCGGGCGCGTGCTGCTGGCCGGGGACGCGGCGCACATCCACTACCCGGCCGGGGGGCAGGGCCTGAACCTCGGGCTGCAGGACGCCACCAACCTGGCGTGGAAGCTGGCCGCCGAGATCCGCGGCTGGGCGCCGCCGGGCCTGCTGGACAGCTACCACGCCGAACGGTATCCCGTCGGCCTCGACGTGATCGACGACTCCCTGGCCCAGTGCGGGCTGATCGCCAACCCGACCCGGGAAGGCATCGCGCTGCGGGACCGGTTCAACGCGATCCTCGGCACGCATGAGTCCCTGCGCCGGGAGCTCGCCGTCCGCCTCTCCGGCCTGGGCATCCGCTACCCGGCCCCCAGCCAGCTCGCCGGCCAGGACGCCGCCCAGCTCAGCGGCCAGCGGGCTCCCGATCTCGACCTGCGCCGTGCTGACCTGCCCGGTGCCGGCCCGGGCCGGGCCCCGGCCGCCACGATTTTCGGGTTGCTGCACCCCGCGAGGTTCGTCCTGCTCAACTTGGGCTCCGCCGCATCCCGCCAGGATGGCCCCGCCCCGGCTAGCTGGGCGGGCCGCCTGGACACCGTGACCGCGGAACTGGCCGGCGACCATCTCGAGTGGGCCGGTGTCCGCGCCCTGCTGATCCGTCCCGACGGCTGCATCGCCTGGGCCACCCGCGACGATGACGCCCCGCCGCTGGCCACCTGGCTCGGTACTCCGTTATTCAGTTCAGGGCCGGGACGGCCCGGAATCCTCAATCCGCTGGCGGCCGGGCCCGCACGCATTAGTGTCGTCCGCGCCGGTGCGGGAAACGGCCGCCATGAGATCCGCGGAGGCGGGCCGCGAGCCCGCTGGCAAGAAAAGGGATCCACGACCTGATGCTGCGGTTAGACGGCGGAAACCCGGCCTGGGGATGCCGCCGGGTGCCCGGCTCATCCGGAACTTCGGCAGGACTTCATAATGTTGCGTTCGGCAAAAACCGTGTAGGGTTGTCTGCGCAGGGGAGGGAGCGGGTGGCGTTGCCCAATCCAGGCCAAGCCGCCCGCGGGCCCAGTCGGCAGCCGGTCCGGCTTTGTGGTGATCAGCCTTCCCGATTCTGTGGTCTCCGCGCCGCTGGGACCGTATGACGCGCCCCTGTCCGGTACCGAAGTTGAGGTCGTCGGATATCCCGGTGACCGAAAGTACCTGGAATGGGAACGAGAGCAGGTCACCCGGGCCCGGGTGTCAGGCGGCCCGGTCAACGGGATTATTCAGGTTGACGTGCTGTACGGGCATCCCCCCATCGTGCGCGGCTACAGCGGTGCCGCCGCGGTGGATGTCCGGTCCGGCCGGGTGGTCGGCATGGTGGTCGGCCGTGATGAGAACAACAGGATCGCCTGGATCATACCGCTGGCCGCGATCGCCGAGGCGTGGCCCGAACTGACCGCCCACCTGCCGGAGAGCCTGCTGGCCGATCCCGAGTTCCGGGCCGCCCTGGCCGACTTGGCGCAGCGCTTCTACCCCGACGCGCTGCGCCGGTTCAACGGTCTGGCCAGGTATTATCCGAATGAGGCGGATATCTATTATTACCGGGTGCTGGCCGCGCTCAATGGTCACCGTCCGGGCGGCTATCAGGGAACAGCTATCGAACAGATAGTCCAGTTCCTGGAATACGGGCTGCGGCTAAATCCCCATGCCGCCCATCTTCAAGCGCTGCTCGCGCTGGTGGAAGAGGACTATTACAAGCTCCGTGGCCTGAAGCCCAAGACGTACCATGAGTTTCCCGATATCCGCGAGATCTCGCCGGCCCACGCCCGGGAAATCGTTGACCATATTCAGGCGCAAGAATGCGTCACGTGGCTGTTCGTAAGTCAATATATCAGCGGGAGGTCGCCGTGACTTCGGAAGAACGAGAATGGAAAGAACGGGCGAAGCGCGTCCGTAACTACTTCGCCGGGCCGCGCAAGGTCCCGATCAGGGACTTCGTCAAGGCGGGCATAGGTATCGTTCTCCTGGCCATCGGCGCTAACGTGGCGTTCCTGGCCGTGATAGGCCTCCTGGTCCTGCTGTGGGGAGGCGTCGGGATCGTCAGGTACGGGATCAAGATGGCGATAGCGCGGCCAAAGGCCACCGATCTGGAGATGGACACCTGGCGGGATGCGGCGTGCCGCCGCAGGCGCCCTCGGGGCCTGACGCCCCCGGGGCGGCGGCCGAGCCGCCTCCGGGACCTGGCCTGTAGACCTGGCTGGCCGTTCCCGGCGACGGGATCTCGTGATTTACCGATCGGTACCTGTTCCGTACATTGGCCCTAGGCGGCGAATGCGGTCGGCCGCCGGTGCCCATTGACTGCGCTGATGAGGGACAGGTGCGATGGCGGACGACATCCTTTCGATGTATGCCCAGATCCAGCCGGACAAGCCGGGAGTCATCGACGACCGGCCGGACGGGACCGTCGTCACGTGGACGTACGCCGAGCTCGAGGCGCAGGCGAACCGGGTGGCGAACCTGCTGCTCTCCCTGGGGATCGGGCCGGGCCAGAAGGTCCTGTGGTGCGGGCCGAACTCCCCCGAAGTCGTGGCGGTCATGAGCGCCACCAGGAAGATCGGCGCGATCGCCGTGCCGCTTAACTACCGGCTGACGCCGGAGGAGGCGCTTTACGTCGTCAACCACAGCGACGCCGAGGTCGTCTACGTCGACCACGAGCACGCCCCCATGTTCGCCGCGCTCCGCGGCCAGCTGGAGAAGGTGCGGCACATCATCGCGGTCGGCGGGCCGGTCCTCCAGGCCCCGGACGGGATGCTGACCGGCGCCGACATCGCGGCCGCGCCGGCCGACGCGCCCGACGTGGGGGACGCAGCCGGCACGGGCGGGACGATGATCTACACCTCCGGCACGACCGGCAAGCCGAAGGGCGCGGTCCGGTCCGGCGCGCCGGACCCGGAAGTCCTCGGCGCCCTGCTGGGCCTGTTCGGCTACCGGCCCGACGACATCTACATCACCTCCGGCCCGCTGTACCACAGCGGCCCCAGCGCGTTCATGGGCGCCGGCCTGCTCTTCGGCCAGACGATCATCGTGCAGCGCAGGTTCGACGCCGAGGACTGGCTGCGGCTGGTGGACAAGTACAAGGCGAGCTCGACGTTCTCCGCGCCCGCGCTGGTCCGGATGATCTGCGCGCTGCCCGCCGAGGTCAAGGACCGCTATGACCGCTCCTCCATGCGCGTCATGATCGCCAACGCCGCCCCGTGGAGCTACGCGCTCAAGCAGCAGTACGTGGCGGACTTCCCGCCCGAGTCGCTGTTCGAGGTCTACGGGTCGACCGAGCTCGGCGTCGACACCGTGCTGCTGCCCGCGGACCAGATGCGCAAGCCGGGATCCTGCGGCCAGCCGGCCCCGGGCATCGAGATCGTGCTGTTCGACGACGACGGCAACGAGGTCACCGGCACCGGGCCGGACTACGCCGGCGAGGTCTACGTGCGGTCCAAGGGCGTGTTCGACACCTACCACAAGAACGACGCCAGCTATCAGTCGAACAGCCGCGGCGACTTCCATACGGTCGGCGACATGGCCTACTGGGACGACGAGGGCTACCTGTACATCTGCGACCGCAAGACCGACATGATCATCTCCGGCGGCATGAACATCTATCCCGCCGAGATCGAGGCCGCGCTGGAGCAGCACCCCGAGATCTACGACGTCGCGGTGTTCGGGATCCCGTCGGAGGAGTGGGGCGAGGCCGTGCACGCGACGGTCGTGCGGTCGCCGGGATCGTCGCTGACCGGCGAGCAGATCACGGCGTTCGCGCGCGAGCACCTGGCCGGCTACAAGGTGCCGCGGTCGGTGGACTTCATGGACGAGCTGCCGCGCACCGGATCGGGCAAGCTCCTCAAGCGCCAGCTCCGGGCACCCTACTGGGCCGGCCGGACCGCCCAGGTCGGCTAGGGCCGGCATCACGCCCCGGGCTCAGCTCCCCGCGAGGCGAGTGCTGACCCTGGCCAGGACCTCTGGCAGGACGTAGTCCGGGCTGACGTAGACGGCCCGTTCGGCATCCTCCGGCGGCTCGAGGAGAGAGGTGTCCAGCCGCATCTGATGCGCAGTTCCCGGCTCAGCGCTCCAGCCAGAACGGACTTACCCGCGAACGGCAGCCCGCACATCGCGATCAGAGCCGGCACGACGGCAGCCTAGAGGAGAACCTAGATGCCTGCAGAACGGACGCCGGGTGCTGGCAGTGCCGGGCACTGCGCGGAGTACCGCCCGGCTGCGTGAACTGCTTCAAGAACCTGCAGGCCAGGGGTTGCTGCGACATTTTGAAACGGTACAGGTGACACAGTTTCCGGTGCCCGCAGGCGAGAGTGCTGCACGGAGGACAGTCGTTGCCCTGCGGAATGAGCGGCAAAATGCCCAAGGCGCTGGATTACTGACCATCCGGGTACTAGATTAGCGGGGTCTGGTGTGCATTACGTGGAGGTACTGGGGGTGGAGGGTGTTATGCCTGAGGGTATCGCGCTGGCAGATGCCATTACCCAGCTGCGTGACGAGTTGCTGGCCGCTCGATCCGAGGGCGCACATGAGGATATCCAGTTTCCTATAGAGTCCCTGACTCTGGAGCTCAAGGTGGTAGCGACTCGCACGGCAGAGGGTAAGGCCGGATTTCGCGTCCCGATCGTCGGTGCGGAGCTGGGAGGATCGGGCGGCTGGGGGCGCGAGAATACGCAGACCGTCACCGTCGTCTTCGGTTCTCCGCTGGATTCCGAAGGCCGGCCTGCCAAGATAGCGCATGCCACTAGATCCCTCCCCGGCTAGCGCGTGATGTCCTACACGCCAGCCGACCGGGTCGTGGAGGTCATCGGCGACGACGGGAAGGAATACAGACTCGGCTCGGGATGCATCGTCGCGGGCCGCGTGGTCCTGACAGCCGCACATGTGGTGGCAGGCGCTAAATCAGTCATCGTCCGCGATTCGCGGAAGCGGCTGCTGCCTGCAGTCTGGCCGCCGGAGGATCAGGCGTTCGTCGGTGCCTGCAAGGACGGCGGCCCAGATCTGGCGCTTATCGAGCTCGCTGACCCTGACGTCGATATCCCGCCGCTGCCCTTGGCCAAGGTCAATCGCGATGGCGAGTTCGACGACATCGTCGAAGGTTGCGTAACAATCGGCTACCCGCGGTTTGCTCAACGTCCGGTTTTCCAAGGGGCAGGCTCGCTCGAGTCCATTGTCCGTGACACCGCGCAAGCCTGGGGCCGCATTCCCGTCCACTCGATGAGAATTAGCGGCCTTCTCTTGCTCGAGGTCAGTAGCGCGCCTCGTGACCTTCCTAAGCATTCGCTTGCTGGTTCCGAGTGGTCCGGCATGTCGGGTGCTCCGGTGATCGCAGATGGCTGCCTGGTGGGTGCGGTAACGGAGCACGAGCCCATGAAGGGGACGTCGACGATTACTGTCACTCCGCTCACGGCCCTGGCGCCCGACCACCGTTTCCCGGCCTGGGGAACCGGGGTCCGCGATCCGTCTGCATGGTGGCGTAAGCTTGGCGCGGACGGGGAGGACGCCCTTATGCCGCTGCCCCGGCCACGGCATGAGCCGCACTATTTGTCGGTCGTGCGGGAAATCCAGATCCGAAACGGCCTGCTAAAAAACAGGGAACGCGAACTTAGCGAATTGATAGCCTTCGCCGAAGGAGACGAGGGCTACCGGCTGCTCGTTGGAGAAGACTACGCTGGCACGACTGCCCTGCTTGCTGAGCTCGTGACCACCCGGCTCCCCCGGGACGTTGACGTCGTCTCTTACTTCGTCTCCAGGAGCCAGGGAGATGCTGACCGGGAAAGGTTCTTGGCGGCCGTCGTCCAGCAGCTTGCCGAGATGCTCGGCGAGACGACAGTCCCTGAGCAGAGCCCCCAGGCATTCTCGGCGCTCTGGCAGAAGGCAGCCAAGAGGGCCGCCCGGAAAGGCCGGCATCTTCTGCTGGTCGTGGATGGGCTCGATGAGGATCTCGGTCCGCCTGGCTCCCCGAGCATCGGCAGGCTCCTGCCAGTTGCCGTGGCCGGGCTTGCCTACCCGGACTGGCGCCGGGCGCATGTTCTCGTATCGAACCGGCTGAATTTCCCGCTGCCATGGGATATTCCGCATAATCACCCGCTTCGGAAAGCTGAGCCGATAGTACTCACGCCACATGCCGAAGCCTCTGGTCATGCGGGGCCCGCTAAGAATGAGATTCACAGCCTCAAGGGAATCGGGCCCGAAGCCAGACGTTTTCTCGCCGTCCTCGCCGCGGCCGCAGGCCCGCTCGGCACGGAGGATATCCGGGAGCTCACTGGCTTGTCCGAGGACGCGGTGGATGAGCTGGCAGAGAAGATGCAGCGCAGCCTGCGGATAAGCGGGCCCGGGGACGCACGGCGCTACGCCTTCGCAGGCAACTCGCTCCTGCAGGGGGCGCAAGCCGATCCAGACCTGAAAATTTCGCGCTACCGCGAGGCCATCTACAAGTGGGCTGACCTGTGGCACCGGCGTCGATGGCAGCAAGACCAGGAAACGGGGGCTGAGGTACCGCTCTATCTCCTCGGCGCCTACCCGAAGACGCTGGGCAGCGACCCGCAGCGGCGGGCGGCATTGGTGAGTGATGCGGGCTGGGTTCATGCGGCTATCGAGAAGATCACCGTTGACCTGGTCCTCGCCGAGCTCAGGACATGCGTGGCCGCGGCTCCGGACCTCCCCGGACCGGCTAAGATGCTCGCCACCGTCCGAGGCCAGGCGTCGTTTCTGCGGTCTCAGCCTGACCCCGAGCCCGGCCAGGTACTGCGGCAACTGTGCCTGCAGGCAGCCGAACTCCATGAGACGGACCTGGCCGGTGACTTTCGCGAGCGACTTTCCGCTTACCCAGGCCTGATCCCGCAATGGACCAGCCGCAGGCCCCATCGGGCATTGGTCGCCGAGGTCAACGGTCACGCGGGCTGGGTGAACGCTGTCGCGCTTACGCCAGATGGAAACGTGGTCGCCGGCACCGACGACGGCAGGGTCTGGATCTGGAATCCGGGCGCGACGGTTGCCGAGGTAATAACGCTGGGCTATCACGATGGTCCGGTGCGGGCCCTGGTTGTTGACAAGCACGGGCGTGTCGTCAGCGGCGGGCATGATCATCGCATCCGGGTCTGGGATCCCCTTCTCATGGGTGCGGACCCGGTCGAACTGGGGCAACATGACGGCGCCGTGCGTGCTCTCGCTATTGACGAGCACGGCCAGGTGATCAGCGGGGGAGACGACGCGCGAGTGCTCCTCTGGGATGAGCACGCGCTGGGGGCGGAGCCTGTAGCGCTAGGCCGTCATGCAGGCGCGGTTCGCAGCGTGGCGGTCGGTCCGGGTGGCCTGGTCGTCAGCGGGGGTGACGACCATCGGGCCCGCCTCTGGGACCTGTCCCGTCCCGGCGTCATGGTGGATCAGACCAATCGGCTAGGCGGCCGGGTCATGACGGTAGCGATGGCACCCGACTGCTCGGTCGTCATGGCTGGCACGGACTCCACGCTGTACCGCTGGCAGCCGCGGCGCGGCGATCCCCGGCCGGACTCCGCCCGCGCGCCGGCTCGATCCGATCATCGGCCGGCCGAGTTCGGCAGCCATCACGATGTCGTTCGGGCGGTCTCGATCGTGCGCGAGGAAATGGTGGTCAGCGGCGGAGACGACGGCCGCGTGCTGCTCTGGCAGACCCGTGATCGCAGGATCGACCGCGTTGCGATAGGACGCCACGACGGTCCTGTGCGCGCTGTCGCCGGGGCCCCCGACGATCAGGCCATCAGCGGGGGGCAAGACCAGCGTGTGCGTATCTGGGACCTCCGGGAACCGAGGCTTGCGGTCACCGAGTCCGGGATTCCGACCGGGCCCGCGAACGCTGTGTGCATGTCGCCTGATGGGTGTGTGCTGGTCGGCGGGGCCGACAAGAGAGTGTGGATGTGGGATTCGGCTGATGCGGCTGCGCCCGTTGAACTGGGTCGCCACGACTCCCCGGTAGTGGCCGTTACGGCACTGCCGGAAGGCCAGGTAGTGAGCTGCGGAGCGGATGGCCGCCTGCTTGCGTGGGATCGCGCCAAGCCCGGCAGGGACGCTCTCGTGCTGGGCAAGCACGCGGGTGCCGTCCTGTGCACTCTCACCGGCGGCTGGGTGGTCAGTGGCGGCTACGACGGGCGGATCTGCCGGTGGGATGCCCGTCAAGGCGGCCGGCCAGTCGTGCTGGGCACCCATCCAGGACCGGTCGCGGCCGTTGCGGCACTGGGGAATGGGCGTGTTGCCAGCGGCGGAACCGATGGTGACGTCAGGATCTGGGACCCGGGCACCCCGGGAGCAGACCCGGTCGGAATGGGGCGTTACGATGGACGGCTGAACGCGCTGGCTGCCCTGGGAGATCATGTAGTCGGCGGCGGAGATGACGGGTGCTTGCGGATCTGGGACTCGGCTGGCCGCCATGCCGGGAGCTTCAGCGGTCACAGCTCGTGGCTGACATCGCTCACCGCATTCCGGAACGGGTACCTGATCAGTGGCGGCACGGACGGGCGAATGGTCGTGTGGAAACTCCGGGGCCAGGACATGCGGCGGATCAGCGTCGCAGGCTGTTCGGTTCGGGCGCTGGCGGCCGGACAAGCGCGGGCGGGCAACGGCTGTCTCGTCGCTGCTCATGCTGATTCGGGCGTATCATACTGGACGCTCAACATCCCCGGATAACGAGCTCAGCGCAAGCATTTACCCATCGCAGGCGAACGCTTTCGATCAGCCGGCGAGTCTCATTCCGTATTCTGCTGGCCGATCTCACCGTCCGTCGCCTCCAGCACCGCCCAGGCCAGCTCCCGATAAAGATGTTCACGCTGCCCCGAGTTGAGCTGAGGGTCCTGGTCGATGCCGGACACGAGATTCCGGGCCTTGGTCCGCCAGTCGCCGAGCCTGTTCAGCAAGAGCTCGTCGATCCTCTGCTCATAGGGATCAACCGCGGTGCTCAGGCAGACTTTGACCTTGTCCTCGAACTTCTGGACGAGCTCAGCGGGCGGTCCCAGTTCGGCCAGCCACTCGTCGCCAAGCGCCTTACGCTCCTGCGCTGACATCTTCTCGACGAGATCGAAGTTCTCCGGCTCGTCGATGACGAAATATCCCATCATCTCCAGCACGCCGGCATTCTTTTTCATGATGGCATTGCCAGCGTTCAGCTTGCTCAGGAGCCGTGGAATGAAGACGACAATAAGCTGATCCTCGTCGACTGCTACGAATATATTTTGCGAATGATTCTTTATTACAATCTCATTGGCGAACCTGTTATCCTCGCCCTCGTTTAGGACACGCCATTCCCGCGCCAGGCTGTCTGCCACTTTTATGACGTCCTCATGGCCGCCTGCACCGGACGACCTGATGATGAACGCGGCAGCCGCCCACGAGGGGGCCAGCTTGCGCACCTCGACACCCTGGTAGGTGAGCAGGACTTCGGACTGCTCGCTCGCCAGTAGCAGCGGCAGCGGGGCAATCCGGAAAAACTGGTAGTGCTGATGATAGATACTGTTCCCGGCCCAGTGATTACACACGCCCGAGATCTGCAGATTTTCAACGTCTTCGCGACGGCAAAAGTCCGTGATATCGCGGTTGATTATCCTAACCAGGCCGACCAGGTCGCTGATTGAGTAGGTCTGCGGCTCCATGTTCATGACCAAGTCGCTTATGTGCGGGAAGTCCCATGCCAGGAAATGACACACCTCATGCGGCTTGCCCATGGGCGCGAAAGTGAAGCCGAATTGATAGTTCCGAACCGTTACTCTCTCATCTTCCCACGGGTTCAGCATGTGCGCATCTGCTGAACTTACGGTAACCTCGTGCGGGCTGAAAGCCTGCAGCGAACAGTAATTGCAGGCAGACTTATACAGCAATGATCCGAGGACATACTGCCATATCTCCTCGCGTTCATAACCGGCTGGCAGGCGGGCATTCTGGCGTTTTATCGGGTGATGGTCAACTTTGACGTATACTTGCTTTCCGGACGCTTCTATGCGCCGTTTTACTTCCAGGTCCTTGAACTGAATCTGCCGGTTCTCGATGTTCGCAGGGGCCAGGATCCCCTGATGGGCCAGTGCCCGCAGGATCTCGGCGATGTCGTCTTCGGCGAGGCCTACAGACTCCGGCTTCAGGAAACTGAACGTGCCGATGAGGCCTTCCTCGTGATAGACAAGCAACGCCGGGTCTGCATCTGGATTAAAGAGTTTCTTCTCGATCAGCTTGGCGGTGTCGCGTCTGTACTGGCGCGCGGGCGCATGCACGAACACGTAAGGGCAGTCCTGCTCGACCCCTATGATTCGCACTTCGGATGCCCAGGGGTCGATGTGGCGATGCGATTCGCAAAGGCCATGCTGCCAGGCGACAAGGATCGCAATCCCCAGGCCATGCTGATCCGCGACCTTCCGCAATGCCTCATTCGCCTCATGCGTGGACTTCGCAGTGAGGATGTCGCTGAATTTGACCCTGATGACCTCGCTGATAGCTGACATCCGCATCCTTCACGTCCGGACCCCCGTCCGGCTCGAACAGCCGGAACGGCACGACCAATCTAACGTGTCTCGGAATTTCGTTGCCAGTGTAGCTGGCTATGTTACTCACCTTATGCTGTTCCGTGACAATGCCAGCCGAGTGCCCGGGCGTGGCGGGCGGTGGCTTCGGCTGTTCCCGTGGGCGCCGCACGGTACGCGGGGGCGGGCCGGAGCCGGTCCCGGAGTCCGGCCGTCATGACGTCGCGCCGAGGAACTGCCCCTTGCTGCGCACCTGGGTGCCGATGATGACCTGCGAGACGCCGTACATCACGGCGAACAGGCCGAACAGCAGGGCCAGGGTGGCCGCCCCCAGGCCAGGCCGGCAGAACAGCACGATGCCGAACGCGACCGACATCACGCCGCCGATGATGTACATCGCGCGGGAGCCTGGCGTCTCGTCGCTGCCGAAAGCGGCGATGATTTCGAGGAAGCCGCTCGCGAACGCCCAGATCCCGACGATCAGCAGCGCCACCAGCGCGGTGGCCGCCGGCCAGACCAGGACGATCACCCCGGCAGCTATGTCGACCAGCGCCAGCACCAGGTTGCCGGCGACCGGCCCCTCGGCGTCGCTGCGATAAGCCCGGATGACATGCAGCAGTGCGCTGATGAACGCGTAGATCGCGAACATGATGACGGGCGCGAGGACCGTGACTCCCGGCCACGCGATCGCGACGATCCCCGCCGCGATGGCGAGCACGCCGAGCAGAATCAAGGAAATGCTTGCCGATCTGAGCATGATGGGTGTTCCTTTCGCCAGGCTCAGCCGATACCACTCCACCCGAAATCGCCGGTACTGGCCAAAGGCCGTCAGCTATGTCGCTATTGGTGCCGTACGTGAAGCCAACGCCGGCGTGATCATGAAAGACCCCATGTCCCCGGGCCGAGCCGGCTCACGAAGGCTGCGAGCTGCCGCGTCCCCCGCCAGGGCGGCGGCAGCCACGCCGAGAACGGCGCGGACGCCAGCGCCGTTCCTGTCACTCCTGGCGAAGAGCTGCAGGAAGAACTGGAACACATACACATTGAGCGCGTCAAGGAAGATCGAGGCGGCCATCAGCGGCGCGGAGTCGATGTCGGTTGAGAGCCGCAGCCGCTGGAAACCGGACATGGTCAGGCCCGCGAAAATCACCAGCCCCATGATCGAGGCCGAACGCGAACAGCAGCCCCGCGCTGGCCGACGCGGACTGCTGCGCGAAGTTCATGGCGATCAGGCAGGCGAGGGCGGCCATGAACCCCACCCACGTCCAGGCGTAGGAAACATCGCGGGCCAGGTAGGCGCCGAGCGCGAAGAACCCGGCCGAGGCCGCGACGTACCCCATCGCCTGCCCGAACAGGACGTGCGTCCCGCTCGCCGATCCGGTATCGCCGTAGCTGGCAGAATCTGTCATGGCGCCCTTCGGTGTTCATGGTCCTGTGCTCAGTGCACCGCCCGTGACCGCCCGAGGCCAACAACTGCCGGCTACCCGGCGATCGACGTCGGCTATTGGTACCGGGTGGACGGATGACCTAGACCGGCTACAGGGTGCAGGTGCCCCGGCCGGGCCCTTGACCGGCCGGGACGGAGAGGCGGATCCGGTGGAAACCGACTACGTACGAGTGACCGGGCTGGCTGACCTGTTCGCCAGCGCGAGGCAGTTGTCGGTCAGGACGATGATCCTGGACGTGGAACCGCTGGTCGCCCCGTGGCGCAGCGGCCAGGAATCACTTGACCAGGGGATCGCGCGCGTCCTCGGCGACATCAGGACGGTCCCGTCAGTGCGCGTGGTGGTCTTTGCCACCAACTCCGCACGCCGCCCTTCCGTCGTGCCCTCCGCCGAGGGTATCCAGGTCAGGTACCTGGCGTCCGCCGACAAGCCGCTGCGGACCGCGCCGTACCACGGCCTTCCCCGGCCGGGCGCCGTGGCCGGTGATCAGCTCCCTACCGACGGGATACTCGCCTACCGGCTCCGGTTTACGTTCCTGCACTACACGCCTAAGCTGGCCGGGGTCCCGCTCGGGCCCGAGCTCATGCACCGCTGGGGCGAGCTCGTGCGTCCGCTGCTGTTCCGCCGGCCGCCCGCCGGGCGGTGAGCATTCGAGCTGGCTGGCAGGCGGGGGATGAGGGCCCGCCCTGATCGTAACCGGCCCGGGCTGGTGATCGTATGAACCATGAACGGGGCCGCTCGCCGGCGGAGCCGCCTCGCTGACCGGCGCGGACCGGTCGCCGGCCGTGCGGCCAATGACCGGCCCGGCCTCCCGCGAGCCACGGCGGCGCAGCTGAACGAGGCGACCAGAGTGGTCGCGACATGGTGACGCCGCTGATGCCCGCGTTGTGGCGGCGTGCTCCCGGAGCCTCCGAAGCCGCCATTTTGCTGTGCCTGTGCCATCAGGGTGTGCGTCAGCACGTTGCCGCTCCCGCGGCGCCTGGGGGATGGTCCGTATCCGGCGTCTTCCAGCATGGGGTCAGTTCACTGACATAGAGCCGGGCTATGAGGCGGAGGCTGCCCGAGCCGACCGTGCGTCCGGGCCGGAGCACCGCAGGGCATTGAACTGCGGCATCTGCGCTATTTCGTGGCGCTGGCGGACGCGGGCAGCTTCACCCGCGCCGCGGAGCGGATCTCCATCGCCCAGTCCACGTTGAGCCAGCAGATCCGGCGGCTGGAGGAGATCGTCGGCACGCCGCTGCTGCAGCGCCGGCGGGAGGGGCTGCGGCTGACCGCAGCGGGCTGAGGCTAACTGGCCATCCAGCTCGGACCCGAGCAGGTCGCTCTGAGCTGCGTATACCCCGGCCTGAAAACGGCTACGCGCTCCAAGCACCGTCATCAACTCGGCAGTGATTCGCCGGACAGTGCGGATCGACACACCCAGCCTGCGCGCGGTCGCCTCATCTGTGTATCCATTGGCAAGCATCCTCAGTACCGTCCGCTGCTGTTCCGTAAGTCCGCTGGCCGGACGGCGCGGCCGGGTTGCGGTCAAAGGCGCCGCGATCCGCCACGTCTGCTCGAAATGCTCACACAGAGCTTTTACCACCCCGGTACCGGTGAACAGCATGGCACCGAGAGCCTCGTCATCGGGGTCAACCGGGACGAGGGCCTGCTGCTGATCGTAAATGATCATTCTGAACGACAGGGCAGGTACGGTCCGTACGGACGCTCCCATTTCCGTCAACCATTGTGCATAGCAGAGCGAGCCTGGGTCGTTGTAGATAGCCTGCACATAAAGTGTCCGCATACGGACACCCCGCTGAAGAACCGCTAGATCCGGCTCTCGGCTCGCGGCCATGACCTCTGGCTTCTGGGCCCCGCCAGGTGCCAGGGCCATCATCTCGGTTTTGCAGTCCGAGGCGAGTTCCTCAATTCGCAACCGAATGCTGTCCAGGCCCTTCAATTGCTCGATCGTGGGCTTTTGCGGCCGGTAGTGCTGGCTGTACTGCTTGATCAGCAGCATGACCTCCGATCGCGTACTGGCAATAACTTCCTGGCGTCTTAGCAGCTCGCTCTCTTCTCTTGCGAGCAAGGATGCGAAGCCGACCGCCGGGCTCACCGCAAGGAGCGTTTCTGGATGCTCCCATGATGGCCGGACCAACGCCAGATCAGCCAGCTCGTCCAGCGCATCATGCAGGTCTTCAATCCGCCAATCGAGAAGTTTGGCCAACTCGGCAGAGCTTAGCCGCGGATTTGCAATGATCGCCTCGTAGGCTTGCACGGCTTTGGAACTCAGGCCCAGTGCCTCAAGCATGGTTCCTCCATGGTGCATGCCTAAGCCACGAACTATACACATGACGCCACGAGGGTCGTCAAGGGTTGCCGTGCCCACGAGAGCGACATGGAGCATCACAGCAAGTAAAACGCGGAGCTTCACAGAAGGTAACAGGTACTCCGTGCGTATGTATACGCATCACAGTCCACAGGCGCCGCTACATGTACGTCAGGTTCCTGCACGTGCAGGAACGTGACATGCTCCAGGCCTATTTAACCATCGCTTCCATTGATAAGACTCTGAACAAAGAAGCGTCCAGTCGCGACATGGGCCCGTCCGCAATGAGCAGCCATGGCCGCTGCTCGATACCCTGACCGAGGGAGCTTGAAGCAAATGAATGCAGGGCCGGTCACGCGGATCGGGAAGTTCCTCACCGCCGCATCGCTCGCAATTTCTCTGGCTACCGCGTCTTATGGGACCACTGTCCTGCTACCGCACGCCGGAGCACACCTTGCCGCCACGGCAAGCGAGGGCGACCCTGGCACCAATGGCTGGGGATAGCCGCTCTCCGGGGAGCGGTGATCGCCAGCTGAATTCATCGTTATTCATCCTGCACGTAACGGCGTCCGGGTGACGAGAAGTACTCCAGCTCGTTGCCCGGGCGCGCCGGTGAATGGGACTCATATCGGCGGCCCAAGCTCACTAGCTGGCTTGCACGAGCACATCGGAGGCGGTCATAACTGATCAGCTTAATGGCCTGCACGATGGTATACCCAGGAGCAGTGTCGACGGTATAATCACTCTCGGCGCCATACTACGTAAGCTGCGCCAGCAGGAAGGCCTTTCGCAACGCAGCATGGTCCGCCGCCTGCATCTGTCGTCTCACAGTTCGATAGCCGATTTCGAATCGGGGCGCCGGATCCCGCATGTCGACATTGTGGCCGACTACGAGCGCGTCTTCGGTATCCAGGACGGCGCTCTGCAGCGCCTCCGGCTGAAGGAACTTGCCAGCCGCACTTTTGACCACGCCCTGCTGGGAAGCCATGGCGATCCGCCCCAGGCATCCTTCGGCGCGCCGGGAATAGGCAAGGCAGCCCAGCCGGTACACAGCCAGCTCCCTCCCGACGTGCCACGGTTCGTGGCGCGTCGGGAGGAAATCCTGCAGGTTGTTGGCACGCTGAACAGCCTGCCGAAGTTCGTGGGAATCTTCGGCGCGCCGGGAATAGGCAAGACCGCCCTGGCCGTGCACCTGGCGAGCCTGACGCAGATCCGGTTCCCCGACGGCAGGCTGTGCGTTGACCTCCGCGGCGATTCGAGTCGGCCAGTGCCTACGTCCGCGGTGCTGGCCCGCCTGCTGCGCTGGCTCCGGGTTTCGCCGTCGGAAATGCCCACTACCTTCGAGGAGAAGCTCTCGCTTTACCAGACGCTGACGGCGAACCGCAGCCTGACCGTGGTGCTGGACAACGCCTATGATGAGGCGCAGGTACGTGACCTGCTGCCGCTCGCAGGCGACTGCCTGGTTATCGTCACCGGGCGTCGCACGCTCTACGGGCTGAGCTTCGCCCTGACGCTGGTGCTGTCCGGTCTCGGGCGGGATCATTCGCTGGAATTGCTCGTCAACGTGGCCAAGCGGCCCGACCTGCAGGACGAGCCTGGCGCCGAGCTGATCGTGGAGAAATGCGACGGGCTTCCCCTGGCGCTGGTCATCGTCGCCGAGCGGCTCGCTGTCCGGCCGGGCTGGTCGGCCGGCAGCCTGGCGCGGCTGCTCGACGACGATGAGGGTCTGGATTACCTGGTATCCGGTGACCTGAGCGTCAAGGCGGCGTTCAATCGCTCGTATGTCCGCCTGGAAGAACCGGATAAAGGGCTCTTCCGGCGAGCCGCGCTGCTCGGCTGCAGGCCGTTCGACCGGAATCTCGCTGATCTGCTTGTCGATAACCCTGCGGGAGCAGCGCTCGAACGCCTGGTGGATGAGAACCTGGTCCGGCCCGAGGGTGGTTCGCATTACCAGATGGACCGCCTGCTGTACAGCTTCGCGCGGGAACGCGCCCTCGCAGAAGACAGCGCCGGTGAGCGGGAGCGAATTCTGGAGCGAGTTCTTGGATGGCTTACCGCCGTCTGCGGGGAAGCATGCCGGGCCGTGCAGTACGGCCAGGCCACGGCTGTGGGCGAAGCAACCGGTAACCGTATGGTCATCACTGATCACGATACCGCGCTGGAATGGTACGAATCTCAGCGCTGTCACCTGGTAGCCGCCGTATCGCGTGCCGCGCGGTGCGGCCAGATCGGACTCGCCGCGCGGCTGTGCCGCGACCTCGGCCCGTTCTTCCAGGCGCGCAAGTACTGGGCCGAATGGATATCGACGCACCTAATCGGGGTCCGCTGCGCTCAGGTGGCCGGCGACCTGCCGCTGGAAGCGACGTTGCTTCACATGCTCGGGGAGGCATACATGGAGGTCGGCCTCGACGATTTCGCCATGCAGTGCCTACAGGCGGCATTGCGGCTCCAAGCGCACGGTACCGGCCCCGTCCTGGCCAGCCTGGGAAAGCTGTACCTGGCGCAGGGCAGGATGGCGGATGCGTCAGCTACCCTCCATCTCGCGGCGGAGGAATGCTCCACCGAGGGCCGTCACCGAGCGCTTGTTCGTGCTTCGGTCACACTGGGAGCCGTGCGGCTGCATCAAGGGGACGCCCTAGGGTCGCTCGGCATCCTTGATGAGGCGAGCAGGCTGGCCAGCGAGATCGGCGATAGTTACGGTCGCGCGGACGTGCTACTGCAGCTCGCCCGCAGCCACGTCGCGATGAATCAGATCGAGCGGGCGGCGGGAATTCTGGCCGAGGCACTCGCGCTACGCAGGCAGATCGGAGACCGTTTCGGCGAGGCTTCCGTGCTGCAGTTGCTTGGCGACTGTCATCGCCGTTGCCAGCGGTGGGCGGACGCCTATGAGGCGCTGGACCGCGCCCGGCGCTTGCAGCTGGAGTTCGACCGCCGCTACGTCGAGGGAAACAGGTGGCTGGGAGCGCCACCAGTTGAACATCCAGGCCCGCGCATCCGCGAGCCGGGGACACCTGACGATATCTCGGCGTTGCTCGCCCGCGTCCCGGAGGCCGAGGCGGACTATGCGTGGTTTCCGTGCGGCTCGTTAGCAGCCGCGGCCGCGTGACCTCCCAGGCCGAGGCCAGTCAGCGTCGAGTTACGCTTGGGAACACGTGCGATCAGTGTCCCCGCCCGCGCCGCCGCAGGGTCCTGCCCATGCTCGTGCTTCTTTGGGGGCCTTGGGCGGTCTGGCTCGCGGCGGGCTTGAACGGCTCTGGAGCGGCTGGGCCCTTGGAGCTGGCGGCACTCGCCTGGTCCTTGTTCCTCACCAGCCATGCGTTGCTGGAGGGCAGGTGGTGGCTATGGCTCCTTCCCGCGCTGGTCCCGCCGCCGCTGCTGATCGCGGTCCCTGCTCTCCTGGTCGTCGCCGGGCTCGCCAGCGGTATCCGCTCCGACGGCATGGTTGTCCCGTTGGCGGTCTCGGCGCTGCTGGCCGCGCTTCCCCAGTGCGGTCTCAATACTCATGCCCTGCGCCGCCGTGTCTCCGGCGGGCGAGGTGTCGAGGTGGTCGTCTGGAACACCGAGCATTGGAATCAGCATCAGCACGACACCAGTGCGATGTATGAGTTCCTGCGGGGCCTGGGCGCCGATGTCTACCTGCTCCAGGAGTATTGCCACCTGATCGGGGACGACGTCCGTCCCATTGACGACGAGGCCCAGCTCGACGCGGCCTTCCCCGGCTACCACCGGGTCATCAAGGGGCAGTTGGTGACCCTTTCGCGGTTCCCGGTCGTCGCCGTCCCCGATCTGGCGGCCGCCGACTTGCTCAGGGTCGACCTTCAGGTCGCCCCTGGCGCTGTCTTGTCCACCTACAGCGTGCACGTGCCCGTACCGTTGCTCCTCGTGAGCCCCTTCTCCGCCAGGTTCTATGACGAGATCAGGACTCGCCGGGCGGAGCGCAATCGCCACTTCGAGGTCCTGCTTCACGATCTGCACCGCAATGCCAACCCCGCGCTCGTCTCCGGCGATCTCAACGCCAGTCCTGTGATGCTCGACTCGGCACGGCTCGCCTCTGCCTTGACTGACGCGATCTCCGCGAACCGGAACCTGTTCCCGGTGTCCTGGCACGCCAGGACACCGGGGCTGCGGCTCTGGCGGCTGGATTGGACCTTCGTGTCACGCCAGGTCAGGCCGCTTCGGTACACCTTCCTCGATCCCGGCCCGACCTCCGACCACCGGGCGCAGCGCCTGACGCTCGCAGTGGCCGGATGATCTTGGCTGGCTGGCGGGCACACCGGTCGAAGCGGCCTGATCACCGAAGAGTCATGAAGGACAAGCCGCGCCCGCGCAACACGGGCACGGCGGCGGCGACGGCCGCCACGGTCAGGCTCCGATCACCGCCGCCGTCATGGCACAACACCACATCACCGGCCCGGCTGCGCATGATCCTGGCGCCGATGCGCGGATTCTGCGGCTCCCGCCAATCCTTGGGGTCCACCCCCCAGTCCACCGGTTCCAAGCCCGCCTCGCGGGCGAGACGCAGCACCATGCGCGACCAGCTCCCCTCAGGTGCCCGGAACAGCGTCGCCGGCCGCCCGGCCGCCTGCGCGATGGCGTCCTGTGCCTCGTCGATCTCCCGGCGTGCCAGGTGCGCGGGCATTGCGGCCAGGTGGGCGGGGTGGCGCATGGTGTGGTTGCCGAGCATATGGCCCGCATCGACGATGCGCAGCACGAGCCGGGGATGCTCGGCGGCCCGCTCACCGATGAGGAAGAAAGTCGCGCGGACGTTCAACTCGTCCAGCACATCCAGCAGCCGCGGAGTCCAGACCGGATGAGGGCCGTCATCGAAGGTGAGCGCGACCGAGTCCGCCGAGGATACCCGGAACCGCGGACCCGTCCCCGGCCGGTCAGCCGGGCCGAACCTGCCGCGCAGATGCGTCATCCGCCGTGCCGCCGTCCACGCCGTTTCGGGGATCCATGCCTGGCATCTCCAGGCCATCATCGGTAACCTCCTTCTGTCCCCCCGGTCGCTGCCGCACCATGCCGCGCCTTCGGACGGTAGCCAGCAAAACCGAGCCAGATCCCGCTACCTCGACCAGAGTGCAGCACACCCGGCTGGCCAGGACGGCCGCCGCTGCACGAGGCAACGGCATGGCCGTGGCCAGCGCACCGGCCAGCACAGCCTCTCGCACTCCGAGCCCGTCGGGGGTGAACAGCGCAAGCGCACCCGCCATGGTCGCGAGCGCGAACGCGCCGACACATAGCGGCAGCGCCGCAGGATCGGACACCCCCAGAATCAGGGCGAGCAGCCACAGGTGCAGGCCCGACACCAGCCAGGAGCCGAACTCCAGGCCGATCGCCTGCCGCAACGGGCGCGTCTCGACCTGCTGCGCCACCCACGGTCGGTGAGTGAGGCGGGCAGCCCGGTCCGTCAGCCGCACGATGAGCCCCGGCCGCCACATCAGCAGCGCCCCGGCCAGCAGCGGCGGCAGCAACCACAGGACCCGGCCGCCCATGACCGACGGCGCGGCCAGCAGCCCAGCGCCCACCGCGGTCACCAGCATGACGACCGAACCGAGCAGGTAGGCGCTGACCATGCGCGCGGGCGCTACGCGGTACGCCTTTGCCGTCTGCGCAGTGGTGACCGCGCTCCACATCGGCCCGGGGACGTACTTGCCGAGCTGCGCCGCGCTGAAGATCCGCACGGCGGCTGCCATGCTTACCCTGGAACCCAGGCAGCAAAGGACCTGCCTGAGGACCAAGGCGCTGAGCAGCAGCCCGGCCGCGACGCAGACCAGCACCGCTGCCAAGCCGGCCACGGCACCGGGACCGGTAGCGAGCTGGGTAAGGCCGTCCGCGCCGCCACGCACCACTGACCACGCCCCCACTCCTGCGCCGGCTAGCAGCACGGCGAGGACCAGCACCCGTACCGCCGTTGCTCGCCCGGACGTCACTCGGTGTCCCGGACCAGCCGCCGGCCGGCCTGGACCGGCTCAGCGGGCCGCGACGGACCGAAGTCGGGGTCCACGGCCGCGCGCACCCAGCCGACCGCCGCCCCGGCCCCGATCATGACGTTGACCAGGAGATGGACCGCGAGGAAATACGCCAGGAACCGGGCGCCCCGAGCCCGCAGCACGAACCGGACCAGCCCCACGTCAGCGGCGGCGAACACAAATGCGCACACGCCAGGCACCGCGACGAGCGCGGGGTTCCACAGCGCCAGCGGAGCCGTCCCGACCGTCAGCGCCGCTGACGCCAGGCCGAGGCCGCTGTTGGCGCGCAGCGCTCCGGGACGGCTGCGGTGCCGGGCCGCGAACGGCATCAGCAGCTGAGCCCGGCGGAACTGCTCGGCCAGCATCGCGCCGAGCGAGTGCTCCTCGTCGTGATAGGCCACCATCAGGTCAGTGAGCAGGATCCGGTAGGAAGCCGACAACCGGTCGCTGTATTCCACGTCCTCGGCGTCCCGGAGGTTCTCATCAAACGGCCCGACCTCCTCGAACACCCGCCGGGGCAGCGCCGCGACCGCGAAATAGGCGGTGGGCGTCGGACCCACCGCGCGCTGCCGCCAGTGATGAGCGTGCAGAGTGCGGTACCACTCCACCGGGCCGTCGTCGATCAGCGGTACCGGGGCGATGACCCCGTGCACGCAGCCTAGACCGGGATCTCGCGCCAGCAGCCGAACGGCCTGCTCGATCGTGTCCGGGGCCAGCGCCTCGTCGGAGTCGACGAAGAACAGCACCTCCCCCGTGCTCGCGGCTGCGCCGGCGTTCCGCGCGGCTGACACACCCCGGTTGCGTTCCGCGCGCAGCACCATGCATGGGAAGCCCTGGGCAACGGCGACCGAGCCGTCCACACTGGCGTCGTCGGAGACGATGACCTCATACGGCGGCAGCGTCTGCTGGAACACCGACTCAAGGCACAGGCCCAAGGTTCGCTCGTAGTTGTAGTTCGGGATCACGACCGACACCCGCGGGACGCTCATGAGCCGGGCCTCATTTCCCCGGCACGAACCCGCGGGAAGGTGAGCTGCTCCGCGGGTTCGTAGAGGGCGCGGAACTGAGGCGACAGCATCCACTGTGCGCACCCAGCGGCGATGCTGGCCCCGACCGTCAGGTTGAACAGGAACTGGACGGCCGCGAACGCGGGAAGAAACGCGATTCCCCGCGCGCCGGCCACGAACCGGTACATGCCCACGTCGCACAGGAATGAGGCACCCAGCAGGGCGGCGGGGGCCGCCAGCCACACCGGCCCGAACAGCACCGGCAGGCCAAAGGAGACGACCGTCAGCAACGACAGCACACTGGCCCATGCGCGGGAGGCCGTCTCGAAGCCCTTAGCGAACTTGCGACGCCTCGCGTAGAGAGGAATGCGCGACCGGCCCCGGCTGAAGACCTTTCGCAGCATGGGGCCGATCCGAGCGTCGTCGTCGTGACGTCCCCGCACCTGCGGGGTCAGCATGATGTCATACCGCTGGGACATGCGCTGCCCGTAGTCAACTTCCTCGGTATGCCGAAGTCGCTCGTTGAACGGGCCGATCTCGTGGAACACTTCCGCCCGCATCGCGCAGATGGCTGTGAACAGGAAGCTGACGGTGCCCTGGGAACTGAGCCGCCAATAGTAAGCCTGGAGGCACCGGCACTCTTCAAGCAGGCTGTCGCGGATAAGGGGTTCGGCCTCGAGGATCCCGCATACCGCGCCGATGCCGGGGTGGTCCAGGACAAGCTGCACGGCACGGTGCAGCGCGCCGGGCATGAGCGCCACATCGGAATCCAGGAACAAGAGGATCTCCCCGGCCGCCGCCGCGGCGCCCAGGTTGCGCGCGGTAGCCACCCCGCTGTTGCGGGGGGTGGTCAGCACCGTCACGCCGGTCGCGCGGGCACGGGCGAGCGAATTGTCGGTGCTGCAGTCGTCGACGAAGATGATCTCCGAGCCGGGATAGGCCTGGTTCTGGACGGAGCGGATGCACAGCTCAAGGGCGGGCTCGTGGTTGTAGTTCGGGATTATCACCGAGAGGGAGGGCATGGGAGGCATGGATGCTCCTGGTCGAGAGTCAGGCGAGTCCGGCACGTGGATGCAGCGCGACGATGGTGATCATCACTGCAAGCCAGCCAAGCAGGCTGACGATGAGAGGAAGGTCGCCGAAGAGGGTGACCACCGGATCCCCCCCGCCCTTGCCCACTATGAGCAGCTGGAGGTAGCGGAACAGGGCGAACAGGGCGAAGGGGACTGTCGCCACCATGACGGCAGCCGGGGCACGGCCGGTCGGCTGCGCGGCCACGAACATGAGGTAGGCGACCACGGCCAGGACGGCGTTCATGACGATCAGATGGTCAAGGAGCGGAACCGTATACCCGCGCAGCGCCGGCCGATGACCGCTGCACCCGCTGTCGGCGAGCTCCCGGCGCCGCTTGCCCAGCACCAGCAGCAGGCAGGCGGTCAGCACGCACAACAACAGCCACGGCGAGCTGCGGACGCCGAGTGAGACAAAGCCCTGCTCGGTGCGCAGCGCGAACCCCAGCGCGACGGTGAACGCGTCGATCAGCGGCACATGCTTGAGGCGAAGGCTATAGGCGATGTTGAGCAGCAGGTAGCAGCACACGGGCCAGCAAGCCCGCGGTCCCGCCCAGGCGATACCGGCGCCCAGGACGGCGGTGACAGCGGCCAGCATCGACCAGGCCGCCGCGACACTGATCTCCCCGCTGGCCAAGGGCCTGGCTTGTTTGCGTGGTTCCAGGCGATCCAGATCGCGATCACGAATGTCGTTGAGGATGTACACGGCGACGCACGCGAGGGTGAACAGCGCGATGGCCGCGAGCAGGTCCAGGCTCCGGGCAATGTTCCACGACCGGCAGCACACGACTGGCAGCAAGATCGCCACCGGGTTCTTCACCCACTGCCGGGGCCTGGTCAATGCCAGGGCCGCGCGCCAGGCACTGCGCCGCCGGGCGGGCACGAGCCGCGGCCTCGCGGCATAACCGGCCCGGACGGCCGGGCCGGAGGCGCCGACGGCCGACACGCGGGGCCCGTCCTCTGCGGTCTGCGATTCGCGGTAGGCAGCCATGGCGGTTCAGAACATCGCCTTGGCCAGCCCCAGCGCGCCCTGCTTCCAGGGGTCGCGGCTGGTGCGGCCGACGGTCTTCAGGGCGTGGGTACGGGCCTGTTCGCGCCACCACCGATAGGTCCGCAGGATCGCCTCCCTGTTGGAGTACTGGGGGCGGAAGCCCAGTTCGGCGCCGATGCGGTCGGTGCTGACATAGGAGTCCGCGCGCAGCTTGCGCAACAGCCGGTCGTACACCGGGGACAGGCCGAACCGGCCGAGCGCCCGCAACGCCAGCGCGGCGGGCGCGGCCGGGATCCCCACCACCCGCTTGCCGTGCCCGGCCTCGTCGAGCACCGCCTGGAAGTCCTCACGCAGCGTGCCGAACTGCTCCGCGGCGACGTTGAACTCGTTGTCGGCCCGCACGGCCGGTGCCGTGCTCACCGTCCACACGGCCGCCACCAAGTCCTCGATCGCCAGCATCTGGATGCGGACGTCGCCCCGGCCGAGCACCGGGAAGTTGTGGCCGTCCTCAGCCCACTCGAAGAGCATCGAGAACAGTCCCATACGGCCTGGGCCGATGAAGGTCTTCGGACGCAAGACGGGCACGACCAGGCCATCCCGGCGGGCAGCCACCGCGAGCGTCTCGGCCTGCGCCTTGGCCCGGCTGTAGTGGTCGACCGGGGCCTGTGGGTGGTTCTCGGGAGTCGGCACCAGCTTGGGGAGCCCGTAGACGGCGGTGGAGGAGATGTACACCACCCGGGGAACCGCACATGCGCGGGCGCAGTGCAGTACGTTCGCGGTGCCGCCGACGGTGATCGAGTTGATCTCCTCCCGCGGGTAACTCGGCAACCCAGCGGCTGTGTGTACCACAAGGTCACACCCGTCCATGGCCGCCTTGACGGCCCTGCCGTCCCGCACGTCGGCGGTGACCTGCCGCAGCCCCGGCAGGTCACGCGGCGCGAGGTCGAGCCCGATGACCTCACACCCGGCCGACAGGAAGTGCACGGCCACATTGCCGCCCAGCATGCCGCTGCTGCCGGTGACGAGCACACGGTTCACCATCTGGCCACCACCCGGTCCCGGGCGAACTTGGTGAGCAGGTTCGGCAGGCCCTTGGCGAGTGTGCTGTCCAGGCTGTCCAGGAAGTAGTGCAACTCAGCTGGCTCGACCACCAGGGACGGGGCTACCACCAGGGGGTTCAGGCCGTTCGGGCTGAAGTAGGTGAGAATCCCGTGCTCTCGGTACAGGTCGGCGATCACCGAGCTGGTGATGAGCTTGGTGCGGAACCTCGGGTCACGCGACAGGCTGGCCGGGGCGAGCCTGCCGGCCAGATCGAGCAGTTTGGTACCGCCGTCGAGGAAGACGCCGTGCAGCGCGCCCGCACCGGCAATGCGGTCGACCGTGCTGGGGTGTCGCTGCGCGATCTCCTGAAGACCCGCCGACAGCACCTCGCCGATCTTGCGGGCGCGTTCGGGGTAGTTGTCCTCCACGACGATGTTCACGGCCTCGATCGCGGTGGCCGTCTCCTCACCGAACCCGTAGTAGGTGGTGCTGTGCAAAATGACGTCGCCGAGCCGGTCGTAGGCGCGGCGGAACAGGGGTTCGCGGCAGGTGTAGCCGGAGATGGACGCCTTGCCGCCACCGAAGGACTTAGAATAGGTGACGATATCGGGCAGCAGGCCATCGTACCGCATGAAATAGAAGAGCGTTCCGGTCTTGCCCCAGCCAGTGTAGATCTCATCGAAGATGAGGACGATATTATCCTCCGCGCAAAGCCGGCGAAGCTCGCGTAGCGAGGATTCGTCCCAGTAATTCATGGTGGAGGCGCTGAATGGCTCCACCATGATCGCGTATATATCACTGGACCCGTCCGGCCGGCGGTACTGGCTGATGAGTTCCTTAATCGCGGCGACGTCACCGTAGGGATACGCGACATTCGGTATTCCAGGGAACTGGAAGCTGTTCTCCAGCGAGCCAGTGAGGCTGCCTGTAGCCAGGAGCTTGCCGTGGAAGCTGATGTCAGAGCGCAAGATCGTGTTCCGCTGCCCGCCGTGGTACTTGTAGGCAAGCTTGACCGCCCCCTCGTTGGCCTCGGCACCTGAGTTGGGGAAGTACGAGATGTTCAGGTCTCCAGGGAGCAGCTGTGCGACGTTATGGCTCAGTGCCGCGACATATGGTGAGAGAAATGCCTTATGTACCTCCATCCGCTGCCGCTCGGCGAACCGGCGCCTGGCGGCCAGGATGCGCGGATGATTATGACCGTGATTAAGGACGCCCACCGCGCCGGTGAAATCCAGAATGCGCTTTCCCTCGCGCGAGTAGATCCACGGCCCTTCAGCCTTTTCGATGAGCTGCTTTCCGAAGCCGAATGTAGTCGTCAGGGATACCTGGCTCCTGCTCACGTAATCCCGGTACAGGGACTGCACTGCTTTGACGGAAAGCTGCTCGCACTCTTCGACGCCGATCAGACGATGATCCACAACTACCTCCCAGCAGCGGCGGCGACTGGCACGGTTGACTGCTGCGGCAATTGTTGGCATGACGTTCTTCGCAGGACCAGGAAACTGGCTGGATACCGAACGGGTAGCGAACAGGCGAAGGCCTGAGCAGCATGTTCGGCCGGGCGGAGCCTGGTCGCCTGAGGCGCGCCGACCAATGCCGGCCAGTCGGCCGCGGACCGGACGGCCGCTCCGCTGGGTCTCGTGCCTGGCCGGATCGGCTTCTGCCGCGCGCGGCTGGTCGCGGCCGGTCGGTTTATGGTCGGCCTGCGGCCTGGTCCATGGCGGCGGGCTGAGGTATGCCTGTCACGTATGCGGGCCTAGCTGGCGAGGATCTCAGCGAGCGCTGACACCGCTTCGCCCACCGCAGAATCGGCGAGGTTGCCGTAGCCGAGCACGAGGCCGGGCCGAGCGGGATCGGGACGCATGCGGAACCGGTCAAGGTCGGCTAGCAGCAGGCCGCGCCGGGCGGCGGAAGCCGCAATATGGCTGGCGCTGCTTCCCGGCGGCAGCCATAGCAGCAAGTGCAGGCCGGCCGCGGCGCCTTCCACGCGGCAGGTGGGCAGGAGCCTGCCAAGGGCGTCAAGGAGCGCATGCCGCCGGGCCTGATAACGCTTCCGTGCCGCGTGCAGGTAGCGGTCATACGAACCGGACTCGATGAGCCAGGCCAGCGCGAGCTGATTCAGGGCCGGCGGAACCAGCGGGAACGGGCCGGCCGCCCGGACCGCCGCGACCAGCCGGAGCGGGCTCACGAGCCAGCCGACCCCCACCGTGGGCGTGAGGGTCTTGCTGACCGAGCCGAGCAGCAGCACCCGCTGCGGTGCCATGCCTTGCAGGGCGGAGACCGGCGGCCTGTCGTACCGGAATTCGGCGTCGTAGTCATCCTCGATGATCAGCCCGTTTCGCCGCCTGGCCCATTCGAGCAGGATGGCCCGCCGCCCTGGCGCCAGTACCCCGCCAGTCGGGAACTGGTGCGTAGCCCCGACACATACCGCGCCCACCTCGGGATGAGCGGACAGCTGTTCAACCTGCATACCGTCCCTGTCCGCCCTCAGAGGCACCAGGACCATGCCGGTGAACGCGGCGGCCTCTCGCAGCTGAGGCCAGCCCGGGTCCTCCACGGCCAGGTGACTAATGCCGTCGGCGAGCATCGCCTGGCAGGCCCGTACCATCGCGTCGGCCGCGCGCAGGCATATGGTGACCGAGTCCGGGGCCGCGGACGTGCCGCGAACACGGTTGAGGTAGTCGGCCAGGGTCTGCCGGAGCCGGAGCGTGCCCGCGGGTTCGGGGTAGCCTAGCTGGCTGTATGGCGTGGTCGCTGCCGCCCTTCTGATCGCCTCGACCCACCTGGTCACCGGGAATCCCTGGAGGTCGGGACGGCCGGGCGTCATGTCGAGGCGGGCAGGGACCGCCGCGTCGCGCGCGGCTCCGGTCGGCAGGTGTGTACCAGGATCGGGTGTCCAGCGCACTCGTGTGGCTGAGCCCGCCCGCGCCTCGAGGTACCCCTCGGCTATCAGCTGCGTGTAGGCCCGGGTCACCGTCCAGCGGGACACCTTAAGGCGGGCGGCAAGTATCCGGCTCGGAGGCAAGGCAGACGCCGTCGGCAAGCGCCCCGCCCGGATCGCCGCCCGCAACGCGCGGGTCAGCCGTTCGTGCAGCGTACCGTGCCCTTGGGTCAGGTCGATCAGTACATCCCAGGCAAGATTGGTCTGCGATTCTGCCATGTCATTGGATCGTACAGCCGACCCAATCGAACCTAGTCTCCTGTTGACTGATCCTGCCGGCATCGCGGAGGAGGGCAGCATGCTCAGCTTCATCGCCCGGCTGCTCGGCGCTATTCGCATCTGCTCAGACCGCCCAGGCAGCGGCGACCCACTTGCCATCGAAGAGGACTACTACCGGTTTCAGCGTGCCGCACAGAGCCGCCCGGAGCCGCGCCTAGCGCCGCGGGGCCGCCGCGGGCTCCGGATTCGGCCCGAGTAGTCGCGCGTCCAGCTGCGCCGCGGTGACGTCCGCCGCGTATCCGTCGGCCTGTCGCTTGAGATGCACGGCCACGCAGCGCATTCCGGCGTGCCTGGCGGCAAGGACGCCGGGCAGCGAGTCCTCGAACACGACGACCTCGCTGGGAAGCAGGTCCCACGACAGGCCGCGCATCCGGTCCAGGGCTAGCAGGAAGCCTTCCGGGCTGGGCTTACCATGCTCGACGTCTTCACAGGTGACCACCGTCACGAAGGCCTCGAGCAGCCGCGCAGTCCGCAGCACGGGCTCTGCCTCGTCCCGCGGCGCGCCGGTGACCACGGCGAGCGGGATGTGCTGCCGCAGTTCCCGTACCAGCTCGGCCGCTCCCGTGCGGACCGGCGAGGCGCAACGGACGCGCTCGAGATACCGCGATACCCGTGCCCGCCTGATCCGTCGGACCGTGCTCTCCCCAGGGACCGCGGTGCCCGACTGAATAAACGCCTCCCTGATGAGATCCGAATCGCGGAGCCCGGCCAGGCGGGAGAAATAAGTGTCATGTTGCAGATGCAGCCCAGCTTCGTCTGCGAAGGTCTGCGCATAGACCTCGTACTGCAGACTCTCATCGTCAGTCATCGTTCCGTTGAAATCGAAGATCACTGCTCTGATGCCGGGAAGGCCGGCGATTTCGAGTATCTTGCTATCGTGCGGTATTACACTTGTCCCTGACATTCTCGTCTCCAGCATGCAGCAGTACTGTTAGTGGGCTGTGGGTGATCAGGGTTGGCAGTGAGCTCAGGTGGCCGGCTATTCAACTGTCACGCTCTTGGCCAGGTTCCTCGGTTTGTCGACGTCCCGGCCGAGAATCCGCGCCATCCGCATGGCGTATATCTGCATGGAAATATTCATGAGGATCGGCTCGAGCTCAGGCTGGCTGGCCGGTATACGGATATGCGAACTGCAGGTACCGGCCGGGATGTCGGCGGATGCCACCGCGATGACCGGTCCTTCGCGGGCGATGATTTGCTGGATAGTCGACATGTTCTTGGCGAGGAGCCGGTCCCTGGGCATTAGTACCACGCTGGGCATGTCGGCGCTTATAAGTGCCAGCGGGCCATGCTTAAGTTCGCCGGCCTGATATGCCTCCGCGTGAATGTAAGAAATCTCTTTGACTTTCTGCGCACCTTCCCGGGCACAGGGCCACGCCGCCCCCCGGCCAATGAAGAACATGCTTGACGAGCGTGAGTAGCGCTCGGCGATAGTGGCGATATCATGTTCTGTGGCGAGCACGGCCCGTACCAGGCCGGGCAGCTCCAGCAGTCCAGCCATAAGCCTCCGGCACTCAGCGCCAGTACCCTCTTTGCGAAAGCCGAGGACGAGGGCGAGTAGACAGCACGCCGCCATCATATTCGTCACCGCCTTTGTCGAGGCAACCGCAATCTCAGGCCCCGCGTGGAGAGGCAAAACGGTGCTGCACCGCCTTGCTATAGCTGAGTCCGGCACATTGACAATGCCCATCACCTGGGCTCCGCTCTCCCTGATCGCTTCTGCTGCCATGAGCGTGTCGATGGTCTCGCCTGACTGGCTCATCACGACGTAAAGTGTTCGCGTCGGGTCGATTACCGGCTCACGGTACCGAAATTCTGATGCTGGCTCCGCCAGTGCCGGTATACGAGCGAACTTCTCAACGATGAATGCACCCATCTGCCCGGCATAATAGGCGGAGCCGCAGCCGATGAAGTGCACAGAGGTGAAATGTCCCGCCTTCGCCAGGGTGAACTCCTGCTGGCCGGGCAGGGACGCCGGATCGCTCGTGTCCACATGAGCGCCGAGAAGCCGCTCCAGCGCTTCGGGCTGTTCCCCGATTTCGCATGCCATGAAGTTCCCGTAATGACAGTCCCAGGGAGGCCGGTACCCGTCATCATTCCCCGGCGGTGTCACCGGTTCGCGCTCGAACCGGCGTTCGGCCACTGCGTCACCGGCGCCTGCTATCACGTACCGGTCGGCGTGCAGCACCGCGATGTCGCCATCCTGCAGGTACTTCACCTCGCAGGAGTACCCGCTGAGGGTGCCCGCGTCCGACGCCACGAACATTTCCCCGGCGCGCGCGCCCAGTACCATCGGGCTACCGCTGCATGCTGCCACGAGCCGGTCAGGATGCTCGGCGTCGATTGCGATAAAGGCGTAGCGTCCGGTGATCTTCCTGGTCACCGCCCGGATCGCGTGCGCCGGCGTCGCGGCGCCGAGCCGGTACGCTTCAGACATAAGATGTGCAATTATCTCTGAGTCGGTATGGGAACGGAACTGCACGCCGGCCGAGATTAGCTTGGCACGCAAGATGTCGGCATTTTCAATTATCCCGTTATGCACGATCGCTATCCGGCCGGCCATGTCCAGGTGGGGATGAGCGTTGACGGCGCTCGCCGCGCCGTTCGTTGCCCAGCGGGTGTGCCCGATACCGATACCGGAGTCTACCGATTCTAGGGCAGCGGCGTGCTCTTCGAGGTCGCGGACACCGCCGACCGTCTTGGCGACCCTGATCGTGTCACAGCTGACGAGGGCCACTCCGGAAGAGTCGTAGCCACGATATTCCAGGAGGCGCAGTCCAGTTAGGAGAACAGGCAGAGCCTGTCGGCTGCCGACATAACCAAAGATACCGCACATGCAAGCGAGATCCTTCTCTAGTGCTAGTCGTCGCCTTCAGCCTGTATCACCGGCAGGCGTGCGGCAATAAGCATTGCTGGCAGCAAGTAGCCATTGCATGCAGCGGCCATGGCCTTCCCCTCGGCTGCTGTCAGCGTGCTGCATTTGCAGGATGCGGTCGCCGGAATGCAATCACCAGGCGCTCTGGCCGCAGCAAAATGAGGTCTGGTACCTACCCGGAAGGCTGACTGTATGGCGCCGAGGCATGTTCTCGTACCGCTGGTCCGACCGCGTTCGGGAAACGCCGTCGGCGCCCTCAGCTGTGTCTTTGTCCTGCATGCTGTGCTCACGGCTTCCTGGGCGCCTCGGATTCCGGCGGTCGAGCAGCATCTTCGGCTGAATGACGCGCAATTCGGAATTGCGCTGGCCGGGGAGCCGCTTGCGGAGATGGCGGCGGCACTGCTCACCGGCAGGTTCGTCGCCACGCACGGCAGCAAGATCGCCCTACGCTGGCTGCTCCCTGCCTTCTGCCTCGCGGCGCCGCTACCCGGTATCGCCGTCTCGCAGCTCACGCTGTTCTGGTGCCTCGCTGCCTGGGGAGCACTCGGCGGCGCCACGAACATTGCGATGAACGCACAGGCTGTGTTGCAGGAATCAGCGGGGGGACGACTCATGCTGTCCAGGCTGCACGGCCTGTGGAGCCTGGGAGCCCTGGTCGGCGCCGCTCTCGGTACGCTCGCTGGCGGCGCGGGGATTCCGGTGTGGCTCCAGCTGGGAGCGACCGGGCTGGCCGGGCTGACCGGGTCGCAGGCATGCGTGTCTGGCCTGGTGGACGGCAGGGTCGAGGCACAGGACCCCGCCCCGTCCCGGCCTGCCGCTGGGGTGCGGCCGGGTGTTGTCCTCGTCCTGCTGGCGGTGATCTATTTCTGTGCGCAGTTCGCGGAAGGCAGCGCCGACACCTGGAGCGCCGCTTTCTTCGCCGAGTCGTCTCGGGTGCGGGTCGGCCTGGGAGGAATCGGATATGCCGCCTATGCGATGAGCATGTGCTGCGGGCGTCTGGCCGGAGACCGTATCGTCCGGCGCTTCGGGCCGGCGGCGACGGTGCGCTGTTCAGCCCTGATTGCCGCTATTGGCTTCGGATCGGCGTTGCTGTGGCCGGGGATAGCCAGCGGGCTGGCGGGCCTGATGCTGCTCGGCCTGGGATTTTCTACGGTGATACCGCTGGTGATCCGGGCCACTTCACAGGTACCCACTGCGGTGGCGAGCCGCAGCCTTGGCGCGGTCACCAGCGCCGGGTCGGTGGGAATGGTATGCGGGCCGCCGCTCATCGGGCTGGTGGCCGCAGCAGCCCCCCTGCCCGCCGCACTCGGCCTGGTGGTCGCGTCCGCCGCCGTGGTCGCGGTGGCGGCGCCCGCAGTACGAGTAGCGGGCGGCGCCGAGCGGCCCGGACACCGGTAAGGCAGCGGTACGTACAGCTGCCCGTAAGTGCTGCGCGTCGAGGCCGGCGAGCACGCGATGCCAGGCCTCGTCCGCGGCGAGCGCGATGCATCCGCTGAGTACGGGGTCCGCCAGGATGCTGGTCTCGATGGTGGCGGGCCGGCCGGCCACCAGCCGGCGGGTCAGCGCCCTCACCATGTCGGAGAATCCAGGCACACGTGCCATCGGACCGCCGAGCAGGATCAGCTCGGGGTCGATCAGCCCGGTCAGCTGGCAGAGAAACTGAGCCGTCGTCGACGCACGCTCTGCTGTGCCGGCCCCCGTCAGGCCGGTGCCGAGGCCGGACCGGCGTCCCGGCTGGTAATGCGCGCCGCGGTGGATCCGGCCGGATAGCACGAGCCCGAGATCTATCTGCGAGCCGACGGACACGAACGCGAGGCTGCGCGGCGGTTCGCCGCTTCGGTGATGGTACTCCGCCAGCGCCGCCATGTGTGCCGCGCTCTCGATGGTGTGCCGGGCGCCAAGCTCCTGGTTCAGGGCATTCCGCAGTGCCAGGTAATCGTCGTGCTGCCGGCTTTCGTCGGCTGCCTGCGGCGCCGCGAAGGCAGCGAAGGCGAGCCGATGTGCCGCAACGCCTGCTTTCTCGCTCAGTTCGGCGATCATGCCGGCAAGCTGGCGTGCCCTCTCGCCGCTGGCGGCCGCGGTCAGCCGGCCATCCAGCGTGAACCGGCGGGCGCCTTGGGCCCGCGAGATCGCCAGCTGTACCCGGCCGTCGCGGATGTCACCGCCGAGCACCCAGTCAAGGTTGTGCCCGATTTCGAACAGAACAGGTGCCCTGCCGGGGCGGCCCTGCGCGCAGCCCGCGACCCGGACTATCCCCGCCTTCTCCAGGACCTGCACTATCGACGATACGGTCGGCTTGGACAAGCCGGACGCACGCGAAAGCTCGGCCCTCGATATCCGGCCTGCGCCGCGTATCATCTCCATGACAATTTTTGTGTTCATGGCGCGAATATGTTGCAGCCCCGCTGGAGGCGCCTTCTCTGTAACCACCCCAGTCGGTACGTGCGCGAGCTCAGCGCTGTGGCGCAGAACCATTACACGCTGGACCGGATTCTGGGCCAATGACATCAGCCGCGCACCGAACCAGGCGCCACAGGCTGGGATGATCGGCATTTGAAATGCAGCGGACGCAAATATCCATTGCCACTTCCTGGGCTTCGGGCAATGTCGGCTGCAGGATGAAGAAAGTCACATTCACGTTCCCCTCATCAAGCGCGACATGCGAGTGTTCGACGTGGTCCGTCGGCCGCATGGACCTATTGAGTATATCCGGGAAAGCGGCCGTGTCGGCTACCTGCGAAAGCACTTCGAATTGTGCGCGTACGATATACATCTTCTCTGTTTTACATTTGATTAGTGCGGATCCGGCTCTTGCCCGTCAGTATTTCATGATCGCCCGGGAAGGTGCAGGCGATAGGCATTCCGGATGCTGCCATGGCAGGATGCTGAAGCGCCGCAGCTTGAATCAGGCGGGCTGGCATCTAGATGCAACGCACGCTTCCTGCCATCGCGGGCGCTGGCCTGCCCCGGTCTTACGGAGAGATACTCGTCCAGCGATGCGCGTAATATTTCCTCCGAGAAAGCTGACCAATGATTATTCGTGTTCTTGGGCCGATCGAGATGGCTCGGGACGGTGAGCTCATTCCGCTCGGCGCGGCGAAGCAGCGCGCCGTCTTGGCGGTTCTCGCCGTGGAGGCGGGCCATTGTGTCAGCGTCGACAGCCTGATCGACCGCGTCTGGGGGGCGGATCCGCCGCATCGCCCTAGGACCAGCCTGCACGCTTACACGTCGCGACTGCGCGGCGCACTGGCTCGGGCGGGCCATGACGCGGGACAGCCGGCCCTGCGGTACCGGGCTGGCGGATACGTGCTCGGCATCGATCCCCGGCATGTGGATCTGCACCGGGCGCGCGATCTCGCCGCCGCCGCGGCGACCGCCGGCAGGGGGGAGGCCGCGGCCATGATGGCCGAGGCGCTGCGCGGGTGGGGAAGTCACCCACTGGGGGGCATCGACGGCGAATGGGCGGCCTCGAAGAGAGCGGCGCTCGTCAGGGAGCGGATCTGCCTGATAGTCCGGTACGCCGATATTGAGCTGAGCCTGGGCCGGCATTTCCAGCTCCTTGATGAGCTTATTAGCCTGTCCTCAGAATATCCGGCTGAAGAGCAGCTAGCGGCCCGCAGCATGATCACGCTTTACAAGTGCGGATTCAGGGATGACTCACTTAAGACCTATCGCCGGCTCAGGGAATGTCTCGTCGACGAGCTCGGTGTCGAGCCGTGCGCTCAGCTCCAGGATCTGCAGCGGAGCATTCTGGCAGGCACAGCCCCGGTCGCGGTGGGCCCGGAGTCCTCCGCCGGCGCGCCGGGTAACGTGCGGCCGATGCAGCTCCCGCGTCGTCTGGCGGATTTCTGCGGCCGCGACCAGGAGATAACCGAACTGGCCCGGTTCATCTATGAGGCGCCGGCCGGGATAACGCCCGTGATCTCCGTTTGCGGGCCTGCGGGCATCGGGAAATCCGCACTCGCGGTGGAGGTGGCGCATCGCCTCGCCGGACGCTACCCCGACGGTCAGCTCTATGCCCGGTTCCGGCCAGGCCGGCATGGCCAGGCTGAGCCGGTCCCGGAACAGATCACGGGATCCTTCCTGCACGCTCTCGGCGTGCCGGCCGGGTCCATCCCTGGCGGGTACGGCGGAACGTCCGCCTGCTTGCGTTCGATGCTGGCAAGACGGAAGGTGCTGATACTACTGGACGACGTCACGGCAGCCCTTGACGTGTCTTCGCTGATCCCGGCGGGTCCCGGGTGCGCCGTCCTGGCGACGAGCCGGGGACTGGTGCCGGGACTGCAGGCATCGGCATCGATCACGCTCGGTCCGCTGCGGACTGATGCGGCCATCACCCTGGTCTCCCGGATCGCGGGGAGGAAGCGGATCTTCGCCGATCTGGCCGCCGCGGCGAAGGTCGCCGAGTTCTGCGGACACCATCCGCTGGCCCTGCGCATCGTGGGCCTGCGGCTCGCCGCGCGCCCGGACTGGCGGCCACGAGCGCTGGCGAAGCGCCTCGCCGAGGAGTCGGCGCGCCTGGACGAGCTGCGGTTCGGCGCGCTCTCGGTGCGCGACGGCCTGTCGGCCAGCTATGCGTCCGTGATCGCCGCGACACCGGACACGCTTCCGGCGCGCCTCTTCCGCCTCTTTGGCCTATGGGACGACGGTGACGTGGACGCGATCAGGATCGCGGCCGCGGCCGCGGTGCCGGTCGAGACCGCGGAACTGGCCATTGAGCAGCTACTGAACGAGCACCTCATCGAGCCGAGCGGCCCCGGCCGGTACCGCATTGGCGTGCTGGCCCGGCTATACGCCCGGGAACTGCTGCACCGGGAGCTGGAACTGTCGGCCCGCAGCCCGCAGAACCATGACCGGCCGGGGCGCATCAGCGGCGGGGATCTTCCAGGCGAAGGACCAGGGCCTGGGCACAGTGATCGGAGAGGCCTTCCGGGTCCCTGACGCCGTAGCGCAGCACCTGGACCAGCGTTACCTCGCCTCCGCCGGCCGCGGCACCCGGACGCCTCCCGCGACGATCAGCCGGGACACTACGGCAGCCACGGCAGCGGTGAGCGCGGCTGCGATCCACGGCAGCATCCGGACCGAGACGGTCGGTGCGGGGTGGACGTACTCGAACAGGCGCGCGATCGTATCGACGGCAGCGGTCGCGGCCACTCCGGCGACGACGCCGGAAGACTGCCATCCAGTCGATCCGCAGGCGAGTACGGCCACCCCGATCGCGATGGTCAGCCCGAATCCCGCGACGGCCTGCGGTGGTATCGCGCCGGTGCTGATATAGGCCAGAGCCCCGTAGACATCGGTGACGGGCCTGCTCGCGCCATACGGAATGAAGCCGCCCCCGGCGATGGTCAGCGGCGCTACCAGCCATTCCAGCAGCATGCCACCGCAGACGGCTATGGCGCCGACCAGCACCCGTGGTCCGGCCGGGATGATCGGGTAGCTGCCGCGCCCGGCGTCCGCGGGACCGGAGCTGCCCGCGTACCGCACGATTACGACGCTTCCCACGCATCCGGCGGCCAGCGCCCAGCTGCCCACCGACATGGCGGACAGCCGCAGACCCCCGGCCGTGCCGTAATGCAGGCGGACCAACTGGACCGCGTGTGCCGTTCCCGCGGTGATGGCGGGCACCACCGTGAACCCGGCGGCGAACTGGCGCACAGCCGCGTTCTGCGCCAGGATCGCCGCCAGGGCGGACGCCAGCACGAGGACACCCAGCCCCATCAGGAAGAACGCGCTGGGCCACGCCAGCGTCGAAAGCTCGTCCACCGTTCCGGCCCGGGAGCGGTCGTAGGGTAGCAGCGGCCCGATGCAGAAGATGATCCCGCAAGCCACAGACACCCAGGCCCCGGGTGACGGTTCCCGGCGATCCTTCCACAGACGGCGAACGCTCATGAAAGATCTCCTTCATCGCCGACCAGCATGCAGCACGGCCAGCGTGCCGTGCTTTTCAACCGAGAGTAGGCAGGGCCGCTTGCCTTCCGCTTGCCTCGCGCTGAACGGCCCGTGTCTCAGGCTGGCTGAGCCTGTTCTGTGCCGAGGAGCCGGACGATCTCGGCCATCTCGGCCGGAGGCAGCGGGCCCAGGCCCAGTGCCGCGGCGTTCTGCCCGGCCTGGGCGATGGTACGGATGCCGGGGATGGGCACCGTGCGGGGGCTGCGGGCCAGCAGCCAGCACAGCGCGCCCTGGGCCAGGGTACGCTCGCCGCCGGTGAGTACCTCGCGAACGGCATCCAGCCGGGCAAGCCAGGACGGTGCCGGGCGGCCATCCGTAAAGTAGGTCACCCATGGCTGCGCGGCGCGCACATCGTCGGGCGGAAGCTGCGTGCCGGGGCCGTATTTGCCAGTAAGCAGGCCCATGGCCAGCGGGCCGCGGTTGATGCTGGCCAGGTCAAGGCGGTCGCATGCGGCGAGCATGGCGGGAGCGTCGGCGAGCACGTTCATCTCGTACTGGATGGCCGCGCAGTGCGCGCCGCTCGTGAACGCCGTCGCGCGATGCGGGTCATCGGTGCTCCACCCGTACGCGCGGATCAGCCCGCCGCCCACCAGATCTTCCAGCGTGCCAGCCACCTCCTGCGCCTGCGCGGCCGGAAGGTCTCCGACGTGCAGCTGGTACAGGTCGATGCGATCGGTGCCCAGCCGCCGCAGCGACGCCCGGCACGCGCGGCCGATGTAATCGGGCGAGACGTCCTGGCCTGTGATCGCCCGCTGCCCGGCGTCGAAGGTGTAGCCGAACTTGGTGGCGATCACCACCTCGTCGCGTCGGCCGGCCAGCGCCCGGCCGAGCACTTGCTCGCTGTGCCCGGCACCGTAGACGTCCGCGGTGTCGAAGAAAGTGACTCCCAGCTCCAGCGCGCGCCTGATCGCCGCCACGGACTCACCGTCATCGACCGCACCCCAGCCGTCCGGCTTGCCGTCCAGGGTTAGCGGGCCGCCGATCGCCCAGCACCCGAACCCGATCTCGCTGACCTCGATACCGCTACGGCCCAAAGCCCTGGTCATTGTCGCCCCTTCGATATCGCCGGTTCCGGTTCTGGCCTCGCACCTGGAACGCGCTCCAGGCCGAGTCGCGACGGCCGGGCCGCCGCGATCGCGACATCGGCTCGCCCGGCCCTGCCGTTGGATGCGACGGCGGCCACCGCCCTCTCCTCCCCGACACTGGGAGTGTGGTTGACGAAGAGTCTTGTCGATCGCGGCGGAGATCAAGTAGACCCGGCGCATGTCCAGTTGCTGCACGTGCAGGAACCGGACAGCTTCCAGCGACGCCGGCACCCACACGCTTCCGGTCAGCGCTGCCGATCTCGTGACAGGCATCGGAGATACGGCGTCGCAGGGTCTCGGCGGGCTGATCAACGAGTACGAACGGGCAGCATGGAGATCATCGCCTGATTCAGGAGTCGCAGGTCAGAAGTCATGGACGTAGTTATGGCGCCCTACAGGGTTCCACTGGTTAGCATGAGCCACCCGTCCTCGAGCACATCTGAGGACGGAAGGTCATCGGCGTAAATGGCCTCCTTCGCTAGCCTTGAGCTCTTCAAAGGAGCCTGGTGGCTGAGCGGCGAGCATGAACGAAAAAGTGCCTCCTGACCTGAAGGTCAGGAGGCACTGGCACTCCGGCACGAGAACGCGGTGCTGCGGCCGCCACCGCGGCGAAGGTGATGACCGCGTGCACGCCACGGCGTGCCCTTCCGCCCAGTGCCAGCATCGGCTCTTCCGCTTTCTGTCAGCGCCCAGGGCCAAACTGGCGCACCCAGTTCAGCACCCCGGGTCACATTTTCAGGCCCCGGGCGATTGCTGCAGCCGCTTCAGCCAGTCCACCAGGAGCCGGCTGACCTCATCGGCCCGCTCCTGCTGGACCCAGTGACCGCATCCGGGGAGGATGTGGCTGCCCCGCAGGTCCGGCAGGGTGTCGGGAAAGCGGGCGATGGCCCGGGCCCCCCACATGGTCGGACCGTCCTTCTCCCCTCCGATGAACAGGGACGGAACCCGGATGGGCGCGCCTCTCCACGGCTGGAGGTCCTGCCAGTCCCGGTCCACGTTGCGGTAGCGGTTGAGGGCTCCCCGGAAACCGGTCCGCTCGAACTCGCCGGTGTAGAACCCGAGGTCGTCCTCGGTGAGCCAGCCGGGAAGCGGGCCGGGGGCGGGAAAGCGGTCTCGCAGCATCGTGCCGCGAGCCACGGTAGCAATGGTCCCCCCGCCGGACGCCGACCTCCCCCCGTCGGCTGACGCCGCGACGTAGAAGCCGAGCAGCCACGATCGCACGTCGATCTCAGCTTCTCGCTCGGCCCGTCCCGGCTCCTGGAAGTAGTTGATGTAGAACTCCTCGTCCTGGCCGGCCAGCCTCCCCATCTCGGCGAAGGCTTCGGTGGGCCGCCGGCCGCCCGGAGGGCTGTAGGGGACGCTGAGCATCGCTACCGCGGTGAAGATGTCCGGTCGCAGCAGTGCCGAGCAGGCCGCGATCGGCGCCCCCCAGTCGTGGCCGATGACGATCGCCGGCGAGCCCCGGCCGGCCATCGCCTCCACTACCCCGAGGTTGTCGCTGACGTGCTGGAGCATCCCGTAGGCCTCGACCTCCAGGGGAGCGGAGGACCTCCCGTACCCTCGGACATCGATCGCCACGGCCCGGAACCCGGCCTCGGCGATCACCGGCAGCTGGTGACGCCACGAGTACCACGACTCGGGGAATCCGTGGACGAGCAGGACCAGCGGACCGGACCCTTCCTCCGCACAGTGAATCCTCGTCCCCCGGGCGTCTACGACCTGGTGCTTCATAGGCCAGAGGCTATGTGAAGCATTCCCTGTACGCTGGTTTCGGTCGCTATTGCTCGTAGCAGCAGGTGGGTGCCGTGCCGGCTGGGCCGAGGGCCCCCAGGGAGGCGCTGATGGACCAGCCCGGTGCCCTGGCAGGCGGGGATGTGCTGCACCGGGGAGGCTGGGTCGAGCGGCCGGTCCGCCTCTACCGCGATGAGTGGGGCATCCCCCATGTTCGCGCGCAGTCGGTGCATGACGTGTTCGTCGGTCAGGGATTCGCGCACGCCATGGACCGGCTCCGGCGCGGGGGTCGGCGGCGACAACGATACCGTCTGGGCAACGGGATGCCGAGCCGAGTCCGGTCCAGCGGCCGTCTATGGTGCCGTGGCCCGCTACGTGTTCGACGTCGGTAACTGGGACAACTGCACGTGGATCGTCGTCGGCGGCGCATCAGGAGATCCGGCGAGCCCCCACTACACCGATCAGCACGAAGCCTGGTCCAGATGCGCGCTCATCCCGATGCTCTACGACTGGGACGTGATTGCCGCCGCCAGCCCGCAGCTGACCCTCCAGCCAGACGGCAGCACATCGACAGGACCTGAACCAGCATGACCAGGTTAGATGCCGCCACGCAGCACATGTCAGCCGCTCCCGATCTGCGGGTGATCACTAGTGCCGGCACCGTCGTGGAAGTGACGCATCCGCGACTCAGCCAGCCGGCGCTGGAATGGACGCTGTCCCGCGTCGTCGTGGAACCAGTGACCGAAACGATCGCTCGCCGCGCAACGGCCATTCTCGCCGAAGCCGGCCTGCACGGTCACCGGCATGCGATCGATGCGATGCTCAGCGCGACAGCCTTGGCCGCACCTGGCCCAGTTACCGTCCTCACATCGGACCCCGAGGACATCGCCGCCCTGTGCGGCCGGAATGTGACCGTCATCAAGGTCTTACGTGGCGGTCCCGGCAATTGACTCGCGGCCAGACGAGCTCCAGGGCGCTCCCAAGGCGCTGCAACGTCGCTTCCGTACAGATGTTTGCAGCGAGCGCGGATGCTGCTAGGCCCGGATGGAGGTGTCTATGCTTGGCCTACGGCGAGATCATCCACCACATCTTCGGCCCCGCCGCCGGCCAGCCGGCCCTGTACGCGGTGGTCGCGATGGGCGCGGTGTTCGCCTCCGCCGCCCGCGCGCCGCTGACCTCGCTGGCGTCCGTGGTCGAGATGACCGGCGACTTCGCCCTCACCCTGCCGGTGATGCTCGCAGTCGCCATCGCCTCGGTGATCTCCCGCGCGGCCAGCTACAGCACCATCTACACCACCAAGCTGCTGCGCCGCGGCACCGACATCGACCAGCCACCCCCTGGCGCGCCCTGTCCGACCTCAAGATCACCGACGCCATGCGGCCCTTCCGGCCGCCGCTGCCGGTACCGCCCCCGGCCGGCAGCGGCAGCGGCACCGACAGCGGCGCCGACGGCGGCAAGGGGCCGGATTGGGCCAAACTGCCCGGCCCGGTCGTCTGCCAGGGCGATCCGCAGGCCTTGTTCGGCACCGAGTCCTTCGCCCAGGCACTGCGGCAGCTTGAGGTCTACGGTCATGACGGCCTGCCCGTGCTGTCCGCCGACGGCGGCACCCCGGTGGCGGCGCTGCGCGGCCGCCACCTCCGCCCGCCCGACCCGCAGCTCAGGCTGGCCCCCGGCGACCGCCTCAGCCTGCTGACCCTGGCCCCCAGCGGCTCATTTACCCAAGACCCCGCCGAGCCGGACGACTCCCGGCCGGCCGGAAACGCGACCGGTGATCGCGCATGAGGCACGGCATGAAGCGGGCGCTGGTCATGATCGGACTCACGCTTGGGGAGCCGACGGGTCGCTCGCGCCGATCGGGTTCATGGCTGTCGTGCTGGCCGGCCAGGCCGGCCCTGCACTCGCCATGAGCCATCTGGTGGACCAGAGCTGACCGAAGGCTGATCCACTTGCTGGGCAGCTGGATCGCGGGCGGAATGCCATCTGCCGCTTCCCGGCGAAGGAAAGCATGCTGGAGAATGCCTGAATGCCGGGAATCGTGCTGTTCTGCGCCGGGGTGGTGGTGAGCCTGGCGGCGAGCTGGCTGCTGGTCTCGCGGCTGGAGCGGCTCGGGGAGCGGGCCGGGTTCTCCGAGGCGTGGCTGGGGCTGGTGGCGGCGCTGGCCGCCGATGCCCCGGAGATCACGTCCTCGGTGGTCGCGCTGGCGCGGGGCCAGGCCAGTGTCGGGGCGGGGGTGGTGATCGGGTCGAACGTGTTCAACCTGGCGGCGCTGCTCGGGCTGGCGGCGGTGGTGGCCGGGTGGATCGGCTTCCACCGCCGGGTGGTGGTCCTGTCCGGGCTGCCCGCGGTGTGGGTGGCCGTGGTGTGCCTGCTGACGGTGACCGCGGTGATCGTCCCGGCGGCCGGGCTGGCGCTGGCGGCCGTGGTGCTGGTGCCGTACGTAGCGGTCCTGGGGATGCGCCGCGCGCGGATGGAGCGGCTACGGCTGCCGGCCGGGTGGGCGCGGTGGCTAGTGGCGGCGGTCCATGAAGAGGAGGCCGAGCTCCTCGAGGCGATCAGGCCGCGCCGGGGCACCTGGCGGGACGCGGTCGCGGCGGCCGGGGCGCTGGTCACGGTGGTCGGGGCGAGCACGGTCATGGAGGTGGCGGCCACCGCCGTGGGGCACCGCTATCAGATCGCCGACATCGTGACTGGCGGTCTGGTGCTGGCCGTGGTGACCAGCTTGCCGAACGCGGTGAGCGCGGTGTACCTGGCCCGGCGGGGCCGCGGCGCGGCGGTGCTGAGCACCGCGCTGAACAGCAACGCGATCAACGTGGTGGGCGGGCTGCTGATCCCGGCGAGCCTGGCCGGGCTCGGGCCGGGTTCGGGGCCCGGTTTCGGGCAGGGCACGCTGGTGGCCGCGTGGTACGCGGGCCTGACCGTGCTCGCACTCGCGCTGGCGTACCGCGGACGGGGCCTGGGCCGCGCGGCCGGCACGGCGATCATCGCGGGATACCTGGCGTTCGTGACCGCCCTGGTCGTCACCGTGGAACAAGGAGCCGTCGGTCCTGCGGCGGCGGTGTTCCCGGCCGCCGCCGTCGCCGCGGCCGGCGCGCTGCTGCTGACCTGGCCGGCCCGGTCGCGGACGGTGGCGGCCGGCCCGGGCGGCCTGTGGCAGCGGGAGTCGGTGCTGCCCGGGTGGAGCATCGGGCGCCTGTGGTGGCTCAGCCTCATCTTGTGCGGCGTGGTGGCGGCCTGCGACGCGGCCAGCGGCCCGCACCTGGTCCTGATCGGGCTGCTGATCGCCGGCCCGTGCTGTGCGCTGCTGACCGCCCGGTGGGCGCTGACCGCCACGGCCGGCGGCTTGGCCGTGGCGCTCGGGGTGGTGCTGGGCGTGCCGGACCAGATCTTCGCGACCCTCACCCAGTACGCGTTCCTGGCCGCCATCGCGACCGTCGGAATGACCGCCACCGTCAGCGCGGCGGTCCTCCAGCGCAAGCGTTCATGATCACTCGTCCCTGTATAGGCTGGTGGTGGCCTTGCTGCCGGGGTTCCCGCCGGTCCATGTGCCGCCTGAGGTGGTCAGCCTGGTGGTGCTGCCGCCGCTGTTGCGCGCGGCGAGTGAGGAACTGCCGCGGCGTGAGGTGATCGTGGCGATCGCCACCGCGGTGATCGTGATCTCGCTCATCGTGCAGGGCCTGACCCTGGAACCGCTGGTCCGGCGGGCCGGGATCGCCCGGCCGGACGCCGCGCGCCACGAGGAGACCATCGCCCGGCTGCGGCTGGCCGAGGCGGCCCTGGCCCGGCTGGAGGAGCTCGCCGCCGGCGGCTGCGCCGCCGATGACGTGATCGACCGGGCCCGGGCCAGGCTGCAGGCGCGGATCGGGCACGCCCGCACCCGCATCGACGGGACCCGGGCACCGGAGCCGGACGGCCTGACCGACCGGGAACTGCGCCGCGACCTCAACGCCGCCGAGAACGCCGAACTCGCCCGCCTCTACGACAACGGCACCGTCAGCCAGGCCACCCGCCAGCGGCTGCAGCGCGGCCTGGACCTGGAGGCCACCCGGCTCAGCGAGCAACACTGACACCGCGTGGCCCCGTCGCCGCGATCTTCTGCCAGACCGGGCGCGGCCTGGTTCCTCAGGCAGCCGGCCTTTCCTGGCCGCGAAGAACCTGCTCTGGGCCCAGTGACCGGCGCCAGAACGCCCGTGCCAGGCGGCCATGCCTGAGTTCGCGTGAGGTAGTCGCCGAAGCAGTTGGCCGACAGGAACTGCTGGAAGTGCAGCTCGTCCCCGGACGCCGACGCGTACATGCCTTCCACCCGGTCTGCGCCGACGATCTGCTCCTGGACCGCCCGCCCCTGCCCGGCCCGGGTGCCGGGCGTGGTCGTGGCCTGCCCGCCGAGCGGCAGCTGGATGCCGCGCTCGGACAGGACGTCATTGGTGGCGTGGATGAAGTCGAAAACCTTCCCCATCCCGGCGTAGGGGACGGCCTGGTAGACGATCTCCCTTACCTCGACCGGGGTGACCCCGATGGTGAGGGCGGCGCCCAGCATGACCCGGTACTCGCCGACCGCCTGGCAGCCGATGAGGGCCGCGAGCTGCACCATGAGCCGGGTCCTGGTGTCCAGGCTGCTGCGGGCGAGCACCTCGTCGAAGGCGAAGTTGTCGAAGACCTCGATCAGTTCAGGGTCGGTTGCCTTCAGGGCCGAGACGTGCCCGGGGAACAGCTCGTCGTGGTTCCGCTGCGCGGTTTCGCTGACAGCCATCACAGCGACCCCACCCGCACGAGTGACTTGATGGCCCGCCGCTCGTCCATGGCCCGGTAGGCGTCGGCGACGTGGTCCAGGTCGGTCTCGTAGTCGAAGACAAGTCCGGGGTTGATGGCGCCGTCGAGCACGTCGCCGAGCAGTTCGGGGAGGTAGATCCGTGCCGGGGCCGGGCCGCCCCGCCAGCCGACATTGCGGAAGAACGTCTCGGTGAACGGCATCTGGCCGTGCGGGACCCCGACGATGCCGACCGTGGAGCCGGGCCGGGCGGCGGCGAAAGCGGTCGCGATGGACTGCTCGGTGCCGACGCACTCCAGCGCCGCGTCTGCCCCGATGCCGCCGGTGAGGTCCAAGACGGCCTGGACGGCTTCCCCGCCGCGGGCCTCGACGATGTGAGTGGCGCCGAACTCGCGGGCCACCTGCTGCCGGGCGAGATGGCGGCTGAGGGCGATGATGCGCTCCGCGCCGAGTCGCCTGGCCGCCAGGACGGCGCACAGGCCGACCGCGCCGTCGCCGACGACCGCGACCGTGTCGCCCTTCTTCACCCCGGCGGAGGCTGCCGCGTGGTGCCCGGTCGACATCACATCCGACAGCGCGAGCAGTGACCGCAGCGTCTCGTCGGAGTGCCCCGACCCGGGCACGGGGACGAGGGTGGCGCCGGCCAGCGGGACGCGCACCGCCTCGCCCTGGCCGCCGTCGATCACCCCGTCGCCGAAGTTCCCTCCCGCCGGGCAGGAGATGGTCGACCCGTTCAGGCAGTGCGGGCAGGTCATGTCGCTGTAGATGAACGGGGCGACCACCAGGTCCCCGGGGCTGACCCCCTGGACGTCCGCGCCGGCCTGCTCCACGACACCGATGAACTCATGGCCGATCGACCCGGCCGCGTGCGGTGACTCACCGCGGTAATACCACAGGTCCGACCCGCACACGCAGCCCAGCACGACCCGCACCACGGCGTCGGTCGGCTCCTGAATGACCGGGTCGGGCCGCTCGCCGACCTCGACCGCTCCGGGACCCTTGAATATGGCAGCCTTCATCGCTAACACGACTCCTTAAACTCAGCTGTCTTTTTCTGCCTCGGCTCCAGACAACCACCGGCTAGCTGGCGCGGGGAGGGCCGGTCGTTCGGAGTACCGGCGCAGCCCCCTTCACCGACGGCCCGGATCATGCAGGGGCCCATGAGGTCGCCGGGGACAGCCGCGCCCGTTCGGAAGACTAAGATCCTTTATCCGAACGGATGCGGCTGACTGCAACAGCTAAGCGGCGCCTTCGACCGGGAAGCCGCGCAGCTGATGCGCGTTGTCCGTGATCCCAGGTTAAGAGCCCGCCGGGCAGCCTGGGAGGTCCTGTCAGTACCCGGAACGGCAGGCTCTCTCGCGGCTCGCCGGCACCAGGCAAGGTCGTGGCGGAGCGGGCCGCATTACCGTTAACCGTCCGCGCGCACGAAGACAGGAGGACGAACAGGTGGAGATCTCCCGCAAGCCGCCGACCGCCAAGGGGCCGGCCGAGACATTCACCGGCGAGGTGTGGGTCGACCCCATCACCCGCGGGCTGCCGCAATCGGCGCTCAACGTCGCCGCCGTACACTTCACCCCCGGTGCCCGCACCGCCTGGCATTCCCATGACGGCGGCCAGACCCTGTACGTGACCGAAGGCCGCGGCCTGGTCCAGGCCCGGGGCCAGGAGGTCGTCGAGCTCAATCCCGGTGACGTCGTGTTCGCCCCTGACGGCGAGGAGCACTGGCACGGCGCCAGCCCCGGGCACTTCATGACCCACCTGTCCATCACCGAGGGCGGCCCGCACTGGGGACCGCACGTGACCGACGGCGAATACCCCGGGTAGCGCGGCAGCGCCGTGACGCCCCGCCGGCCGTGTTAACGCGGCCGGACCTGAAGCGTCACGGCCGCCGCGGCGGGGCCGGTGACGGTGCCGACGATCTGCGGCCCGTAGCGGTCGTACTTGGCGTGGTAGGCGGCGTCGATGCCGCCGTGTACCGGGCTGCCGGAGTCCACCTGCTCGAAGCTCACGTCGCGCTCGGTCCCGCCCGCCCGGATCCGGCCGGCGCCGGCCGTGACGGCACGCCGGAACCAGCCGTTCTGGGGGCCGTAGGCAGAGCGGATGTACACGTCCGGGCCGGACCGGACTCCCCAGATGGTCACATAGGGTCGCAGGGTCCCGTCGGGCCGCCGGGAGGTGACCTGCACCTCTGTCGCGCCGACGATCCCGCGCAGTTCCTCATCGGTCCATGTGCTGCTCATGGTTCTCTCCTTGCAGGATGCGTGGCCAGCAGGCCGGGGGCCGGGGCGTCCCCCGGCGGCCGCAGGGAGTAGTCCCGCGGGCCGCCGGCCAGGTAAGCCCGCAGCCTCCTGCGGTCGCCTTCAGTAAACGAGCTCCGGCAGCGGGGAGGGAGAGCCTGCTGTTCGGGGTACTGGCAGGACCTCCCTGGCCAGTCCCGCCGGGCGGTCTTCGAGCAGGTCGACGCCTCGCTGCGGCGGCTGCGCACCGATTACATCGACCTGTACCAGATCCACCGCTTCGACCCGGAAACCCCGGTCGAGGAGACCATGGAAGGTCGCGGTCTGGACCCTGCGGCAGCTTGTCACCTTTTGACCGGGGTGGAGAACGACCGGCTGGCGGCGCTGTGGTGGCTCATCGCACCGCGCGGCCTGCGCCGCGGCGAAGCCGCCGCCCTGGACCGCGACGACCACATCACCCGATGCTGCACAACCTGGCCACGGGCATGGTCCCGTAGGAGGTGGCTACGATCCGAGTTCGTGATCCCAAGGCCGAGGCAACGGCATAATCGGGGTCGGCGGCCGCCGCATCGTGCTGAGCCAGGTCGCGCATTTTCAGGTACGCGGCTCCCAGCTGAAGAAGCGGACGGACAGGAGCAGGCCGCCGAGCCCCCAGGCGGCGACGATCAGCACGTCGGTCCAGTGAAATGTGGTGCCGAGGAAGCCAGCCTGCATGCCCCGGGCGAAGTGCCAGACCGGGAAGATCCGGGCGATCCAGACGATCCAGGCGGGTGCGTTGCTGCCCAGCGGGATGAACACCCCGGATAGGAACAGCAGCGGCAGGATAGAGGCGTTGACGATCGCGGGCGAGGCGTCGGCGTTGGGGATGGCCGCGGTGATCGCGAACCCGAGCGCGCAGAAGCTGGCCGCCCCGACCAGCAGCATGATCAGGAACCGCAGCAGCGTCAGACCGGTCGGGATGGAGGCGCTGTACGCGGCCCGGCCGAAGCCTGCGGTGATTACCACCAGCAGGACGGCGACGGACAGCGCGTGCAGCATCCGCGCGCCGAGGAAGGCCGAGCTGGGCAGGGGCGTGCCGTTGATGCGCTTCAGGATGCCGGTGTCGCGCTGGAAGGACACGGTGATCGCGATGTTGGTATAGCAGGCCTGGATCACTCCGAACGAGGCCATGGCCGCCACGTAGTAGGTGGTGGTGTTCACCACCTTGGTGGGGGAGATGCGTACCGTGCCGTGACCGAGCAGCGCGGTGAAGATCACCAGGAACATCAGCGGGAACGCGAATATGAAGAACGCCGAGGCCGGGTTGCGCCAGAACGCCTTGTTCGCGTACCGGGCCTGCGATAGCGTCAGCGCCGCGGCGTTCATGACCTGCGCCGTCCTTTCCTGCCGGCCGGCGTCGCGGTGGCCGGTTCGCCGCTGGCCGCCCCGGCCTGCGCCGCCGGGCTGTCGGTCAGCTGCAGGTAGACATCCTCCAGGGTGGGCCGGATGACCTCCAGCCCGGTGAGCTCGACATGCTGGTCCAGGGCCCAGCCGGTGAGCCGGTGCAGTGCGGCGGTCAGGTCGTCGGGCACCAGTTCGATCAGCCCGTCCGGGCCGGGCGGCGCGGTGAGGTCGGCGGGCGGCGTGGCCGCGCCGGCCAGCCGGTAGCGGATCCTGGCCCTCGCCCGTTCGCGGTTCCCGATGGTGGCCGGCGGGCCTTCCGCGACAATCCTGCCGCTGCTGATCACCGCGACCTGGTCGGCCAGGTACTGCGCCTCATCCATGTAGTGCGTCGTCAGCAAGACCGTCTTGCCCAGCACCGCCAGGTTCTTGATCACCTCCCAGGCCTCATGCCGGGCCGAGGGGTCGAATCCGGTCGTGGGTTCGTCGAGAAAGAGGACGCCCGGGTTGCCGGCCAGGGCGATGGCGACGTCTAGCCGCCGCTGCTGTCCGCCAGACAGCTTCAGTACCCGGGTATCGCGCTTCCCCTCAAGGCCCACGAGCTCGATCACTTCGTCCACCGGGCGAGGCCGCGGGTAGAACCCCGCGTACATCGCGATGGTCTCCGACACGGTCAGGTAGCGGTCCATCCCGCTGGACTGCAGGACGATCCCGATCTGGCTCTTCAGCTGCTTCCGCTGCCGCGCCGGGTCATAACCGAGGACCTTGACCGTGCCGCCATCGCGCGACCGGAAGCCCTCCAGGATCTCGACAGCGGTGGTTTTCCCGGCGCCGTTCGGGCCGAGCAGCGCGAAGATCTGCCCGCGCTCGACGGTAAGGTCGATCCCCCGGACGGCGTGCACCGCCCCGTAGGACTTGGCCAGGCCGCGTACCTCGATCGCCGCGCCGCCTGCCTGAACCAGCTCAGCCACGGCCCCCATGCTGGTGCAGGAGCCGGACGCTTGCCTAGTGCCATAGGTCACCGCCAGCCTCGCCGAGGCGCCAGCCGCGCGGGCTACCCAGAGCGGCGGGCGAGCCGCTCAGCTCCTACAAGCCTGCCGGCCCCCGGACGCGGCGCACCCGCCGTGCTGGTTCCGGCCATGATCAGCAGGCCGGCCTTGTCGTAAACGTCGGCACCGGCCGCCCGCAAGCTGGCCTGGCTGACCCTGAAGTGGTGGCCGCACAGCAGCAGCTCAACAGCACCCAAATCACCACTTCGCCTATCCGGTGGCGGCATCCAGTAGATCTCCGTCCCCGGAACCCGGCTCCCTAGCTTCTCGCCGCTCATCACACTGCCTTGGCTGCCATCGCCGTGTCCAGGTCACGGCTGGGCTGAGCAGATGATATTCCGCGCCTGCTCACGCAGCGCGGGAATGTCGTGATGGGTCAGGCCGCTGGTCGGCAGGGGGCTTCCTACCACGATGCGTACCTGGCCGCCGTGGATCGCGGTTCGCCCTGGCGGCCAGATCCGGCAGGTGCCATCGATGGCGACCGGCAGGACCGGCACCCGGCAGCGCCCGCAGGTGCACCATCGGGTCCATGTTGGACTGGTGGTTGGACACCACGACGTAGGCGGATGCCGGGCTGACATGCTCCTGGCCCTGAACGACTACCCGCGCCCCCGCGGCGCGCAGCCACACCGCCGCCCACCACCGCACCATCCGGTCGGTGACCGCCGAGTCGGCCCGGGCAGGTCCGCGGCAAAGGACCACCAGGGCGACGGCCAGGGTCGCCAGCACGCCCGCAACGAACGTCGGCACCGTGCGCCAGGACACCGATCCACCCTTCCCGCGCACGCTGGCATTCGGCTGCGGGGCACTTTGCCCCGCGATGCGGCGGTCGCCTGGCGGCACTGTTGGCGGCGCATCGTTTCGGGCGCCACCGTTGTCAGTACTCTGGTCGGCAGCGTTCAAGGAATTGCCCATCTGGCCGACGGGGCTTGCCCGGGCGCTGGGTCAGGATTTGCTGACGGCGATCTTCTTGGCCTCTTCGTGCTTCGGCTCCGGGATGCGGATCTCCAGGACTCCGTCCTTGTAGGTCGCGGTGATGTCGGCCTCGGTCACGCCCTGCGGCAGCGGCAGCGACCGGGAAAACGCCCCGTAGCGCACCTCCCGGCGCAGGTAGCCCTTCTCCTCCCGCTTTTCCTCCTCGCGGCGCTCGGCCTCGATGTGCAGCATCCCGTCCGAGACGGTCAGCTGCACATCCTTGGCCGGGTCGATGCCGGGCAGATCGGCCCGCACCACCAAGGTTCCGTCCTCCCGGTATTCCTCGACCCGGATCAGGTCCCCCGCTTCCAGCCAGCGCGGGAACGGCATGGGCCGGAACCGCATCCGCGCCCACTCCTCGAACAGCCGGTCAAAGCGGCTGAAGACGTGGGCGGCTTCCCCGCGGGGCTCGCGCCTCACCAGATCTGGCATGGTCCTCACCTCCTGGCCGCAGGCAATGCCGGCGCCCGGCGGGCCGGTAGGGCCGTTGGTCCCTGGTTCCAGAGCATGGTCCCTGGCGCCAGCGCCCTGGCTGCGGGGAGCCTGCCATGGGGAGTTGTCTTGGTGTTCGCCGGTCGTGATGATGCCGGGCGCCGGCTGGCTGCCCGGATGGGACGCCGCCTGGCGCAGGCCCGGTGCGGGCAATCGCCGACGAGCCCGGTGGCAATCTGGCAGCCTGGCCTGGAAAAGGCCCGGACTGGAGCCCAGCGCCGGGACACCAGGAGTTGCCCCGGCTGACAGCAGCGCCAGCGCTGCCCGGCGGCTGGTCAGATGCTCGTGTCGCTCTCGCCAGGTCCAGCGTGCGGAGCCGCCGATTTCGCGAGCAGCAGCAGCTCATGCGCCCGCCGGGCTGCCTGCTCGATGTGATCGTTCGGAGGCTCGGCCATGGGGCTGCTCTCGAGGCCCCGGGTGAGCACCTCGACTGCCTCGGTGAGCGCCGTCAGCTGGTCCTCAAGCCGGCGGACACGCTCGGTAAGCTCCATGGTGCCCTTGGCGGCTGACGGCGGGTCCGCTGATACGTTCATGCATGCAGCATGTCGGCTTGCGCCGGGGCTGGACAGGGGCTTTGGTCACCAGGCCCCAAGTCGGCAGGTCCCGGTGCCCCGTCCCTGGGCGTGCCGCCCGTAGCTACCGCCATCCCTGGCACCGGATGGGCCGTGGTGCTGCTGGGGTCCGGGGCTGGAAGGTGACCAAGGTCCCTGGCGGTACGGCCGGTCCGTGGGAACCTTGCCGGTGGAGGGTGCCATGTTCTTCGCCGATCGCGCCGATGCGGGACGGCGGCTGGCCGCCAGGCTGGGGCACCTGCGGGGCGAGCCGGTGGTGGTGCTCGGCCTGCCGCGGGGCGGTGTCCCGGTTGCGCTGGAGGTGGCCCGGGCGCTGGGCGCGCCGCTGGATGTGATCGTGGTCCGCAAGCTCGGGGTGCCGTTCCAGCCCGAGCTGGGGATGGGCGCCGTCGGGGAGGGCGGGGTGCAGGTGATCAACCGCGAGGTCGTCTGCCTGACCATGGTGCCTGCGAACGAGCTGGCCGCGGTCCAGGCACGCGAGCAGGCGCAGGTGGACGCCCGCGCCGCTCGGTACCGGGCCTATCGGACGCGTGAGCCGCTGGCTGGCCGGGTGGCGGTGGTGGTCGACGACGGTATCGCCACCGGGTCCACGGCCCGGGCCGCCTGCCAGGTCGCCCGGGCGCATGGCGCCGCCCGGGTGGTGCTCGCCGTGCCGGTCGCGCCGCGGGGGTGGGAAGCGCGGATCGCGGACGCTGCCGACGAGATGGTCTGCCTGGACACCCCCGGGGACTTCTTCGCCATCGGCCAGTTTTACGCTGATTTCTCCCAGGCAACTGATGAGGAGGTCATCGCCTGCCTGGAGCGCGCGGCCGCACCGGCTACCCGGCCGTCGGCCGCCGCGGCCTCCGCTGCTGACCCCCCTGCCCAAGGCGGGCAAGCCCGCGGTTCCCGGGGCGAGGAGGTGCAGCCTGCCGCCGGTGAGGTCCAGCTGGCCGGCTACCTGACCGTGCCAGAGAACGCGCGCGGGATCGTGGTATTCGCCCACGGCAGCGGCAGCAGTCGGCACAGCCCGCGCAACCGTTACGTCGCCCGCGTCCTGACCGAAGCTGGCCTGGGCACGCTCCTGTTCGACCTGCTCACCCAGGAGGAGGAACTCGACCGGGCCAACGTGTTCGACATCAGCCTGCTCGCCCGCCGCCTCACCGAGGCCACCGGGTGGCTGCGCGTCCAGCCCCGCGCCGCCGGGGCCGCTGTCGGCTACTTCGGTGCCAGCACGGGAGCGGCGGCCGCGCTGTGGGCCGCGGCCGAACCCGGCGCCGGTATCGCGGCCGTGGTGTCCCGCGGCGGGCGTCCTGACCTTGCGCGTCCCCGGCTGGCGGCCGTGACCGCGCCCACGCTGCTCATCGTCGGCGGCGATGACGAGGTGGTGCTCGACCTCAACCGCCGGGCCCAGGCCGGGCTGCACTGCGAGAACCACCTCGCCATCGTGCCCGGCGCGACTCACCTGTTCGAGGAGCCGGGCACCCTCGACGCCGCCGCCGCCCTGGCCCGCGACTGGTTCATCAGTCACCTGACCCGCCGCCGCAACCCCGTGGCCTGACCGCGAACCGGCCCAAGCGAAGGGAGGGCGGCATGGCCGGGAAGCAGGTCGCACCGTCAGCCTCCGCCCTGGAGCGGGCATTCAGGTATAACCGCCTGGGGCTCCACCTCCTGCTGGCAGGAGCCAAGGTCGCGATCGGCCAGACGCCCAGGGAGGTGATCTGGACCAAGGACAAGGCCACGCTCTACCGTTATGTGCCGCCGGGGGAGACCCGGTTCCCGGTCCCGCTCCTGCTGGTTATGCGCTGATCGAAGCATGGGGGCCGACCCGGGAAGAATGCATCGCTGAGGCAGTGCGCGGCATGGTCGATAGTTTCGCCGTCGTCGCAAGCCGGCCGCCATATGCCCGGGCCGAACGGCACATGACAACACATGGCCTGCGATGCGCGCCGGACCCGGCGGGCCGGTGGTCATGCGCCGTCATGGTCGACGTGTCGCCGTGGTCGGATGGTCAGCCCTTAATGACGCCGAGCGGCACCAGCATGGCCACCTTCCGGCACAGACCCGCCCCTTCGGCCGCCTCGACCACCTGGGTGATGTCCTTATAAGCCTCCGGGGTCTCTTCGGCCAGGCCGCGGGCCGAGGCGCCGCGCACGGCTATGCCCTGGCGCTCGAGCCGCCGCCGCAGTTCCGGGCCGGTGATCGAGCGGGCGGCCTGGTGGCGGCTCATCCGCCGGCCCGCGCCGTGGCAAGCCGAGGCGAACGCGCTGCCAGGGGCCACCCCGGCCAGGACATACGACGCGGTCCCCATCGAGCCGGGAATGAGGACCGGCTGCCCGGCATCGCGCAGGTCTGCGGGCAGGTCGGCATGCCCGGGCGGCAGCGCCCGGGTCGCTCCCTTCCGGTGCACGCACAGCCGGACGGGGACCACGCCGACCGGGTGGGTTTCCAGCGTGGCCAGGTTGTGGGCCACGTCGTAGACCAGGTGCAGCGGCGTGCCGGCTGCCTCGGATAGCACGCGGCTGGCCGCCTCGGCGAGCACCTGCCGGTTCGCCCGGGCGTAGTTGGCGGCGGCGGCCATGGCGCCCAGATACCGCTGGCCCTCGGGCGAGGTGACCGGCGCGCAGGCCAGCTGCCGGTCGGGCACGGTGATGCCGTAGCGGGCCATCGCCTTGTCCATGATCTGCACCTGGTCGCTGCAGACCTGGTGCCCCAGCCCGCGTGAGCCGCAGTGGATCATGAGGCAGACCTGGCCCTCGGCCAGCCCGAAAGCCTGCGCCGCCGCCGGGTCGAACACCTGGTCCACCGCCTGGACTTCCAGGAAGTGGTTCCCCGAGCCCAGGCTGCCGACCTGGTGCAGCCCGCGGTCAACCGCGCGGCTGCTCACCTGCGGCGGGTCGGCGCCGTCGGCGACGCCGCGGTCCTCGCATCGGTCCAGGTCCCGCTGGCCGCCGTGGCCGCACGCGACGGCATAGCCTGCCCCGCCGGCCAGCAGCTTTTCGAGCTCCGCCCGGCCGCGCAGCTTCCACAGGCCGCCGCGCCCGGCGCCGCACGGGATCACCGCGGCGAGCCGGTCCATCACCTGGCCAAGCACCGGGAGCAGCTCGCCTCGGCTGAGGTCGGCGGCCAGCAGCCGGACCCCGCAGGCGATGTCGAACCCGACCCCGCCCGGGGAGACGACACCGCCCCGGGCGGCATCGGTCGCGGCGACCCCGCCGATCGGGAAGCCGTATCCCCAGTGCACATCGGGCATCGCATACGAGGCCGCCACGATGCCGGGCAGTTCCGCGACGTTGGCCACCTGCTCCAGCGCGTGGTCCGTGGCCGGGTCCGGGATCAGCGCGCGCGTGGCGAACACCACGCCGGGCACCCGCATCCGGCCGTGCCGCGGGATGACAAACCGGTACTGCGATTCCGCGATGATCTCCACCGGGGTATCACCTCCTCCCGCGAAGGCCTCCGCGTGTCAGGTCTCCCTACGGCGTCCGGGACCGCGCGCGGGCGGGCAGGGAGATATGCTCCGCCATGGTCCCGGTGGTGGGGTAGAACGAGCTCTCGTGGCCGTCGCTCCACCGCACCAGGTAAGGCGGGCCGTCGGCCCCGCCGCGGACCTCGATGATCACTCCCCTGCGGTCGTGGTCACCGACGTGACGTCCCTTCACGACCAGCTCATCGCCAACCTGTGCCTTCATGACCGACTCCTTGCCTCTCAGGCCCGATCATCAACCCATGGGGCGTAACCGCCTCACGACAAGCAGCCTCCGCAGCCGCGAGCCGTCCCGGTAGGGACCTTTGACCCCGGCCGTCACTCTCCGATGTCACCTAGCCGAGGGCCGCGCGAGCCGAAGGTGCGGCCTATGCGCTCGCGATGTTGACGATCTGGAAGCCTCATTTTCCGGGCTGTGGCCCGAGTTCGACGCGCTTGTCACCGAAAACGGCGCCCTGCTGCACACCGCAACCGGCACGCGGCCGCTGGCCAGCCCGGTTGACCCGCCGTGCGGGGCGCGCTGGCTGACCACGGGGTGGCCGTCCGCACTGGCCGTGCCGGAGGTAATGCACGACGTGGGCGTGCTCGTGGCTGTGAACGATGACGTCATGGGTGTGCTTCATGGTCGTCCCCTCCGTTACCCTGCTGTGCGTGCGAGAGCCTGCTCGCGGCACCATGACAGCCTCCTCATCAGGAGCGTTCGCGTATCCGAGCCCGTGGCGCCAGGGACCATGGTCACCTTCGGCCGCCGCCGGGTCGTGGTCCGGGCTTGCGGTGCCGGATACGCCAGCGTTGACACAGATCCGGTCGTACGGAGCGTGTGCTGGTAGCCATGCGCGCCGTTACAGCGGCGGCCATCCGGGCCGCGACGTGCCGGCCCCCGGCGGTGAGATCCTGTTCCTGTGTCGACGTCGGCCGAGGCCACGGGTGAGGGCCGGAAGTGCCGGCGACCCTGCTCGCCTGATTTATGTGAGGTGTGTATGGGCCTTCGGATCGTGCCGGGAACTGCCAACCCACTGCTCGCCGGTGCCATCGCCAGGGCACTGAGCACCCGGCTCGTCCGCTGCGAGCTAGAGCGGTTCCCCGACACCGAGATGCGGCCGACCCTGGGCCGCCTCGGCGGGGACGATGTTTACGTGATCCAGCCCACGGGACCCCCGGTCAGTGACCACCTGCTTGAGCTGCTCCTGCTGCTCGATGCGTGCCGCCGGGGCGGCGCGGGAAGAATAACGGCGGTCCTGCCGTATTTCGGGTATGCCAGGCAAGATCGCCGCGGCCAGGACGGAGAGGCGGTCGGTGCCAGGGTCGTTGCGGACGCGCTGGCCGCGGCGGGAGCCGACCGCATGGTCGTGGTGGATCCGCATAGCACCGCGCTGGAGGCGATGTGCGGCATCCCGGTCGAGATGCTGACGGCGGTGCCGGCGCTGGCAAGCGCGCTTGCCCGGGAATGCAGCAGCGACGCCGTGGTCATCGCACCCGACCTCGGCGCGGTCAAGCTGGCGGAACACTATGCGTCGTTGCTGGAGCGGCCGGTCGCGGTCGTGCGCAAGACGAGAGTGAGCGGCGCGGCGGTCCGCGCCGAGCAGATGGCCGGTGACGTCGCTGGCCGCCCCGCCGTCATCATCGACGATATGATCAGCACCGGCGCGACGATCGAGGCAGCCGCCCGTGTTCTGCTGGCTTATGGCGCCGAGCCCCCGTTTGTCGTCGCCGCCACGCACGGGCTGCTGGTGGGAGATGCCGCCGCCCGGCTGGAGCGGCTTCCCGTGCGGCCCCTGGTCACCACCGATAGCCTGCCGCAGAGCCACCCGCCAGCGCCCGCCATGCAGACCGAGTCCGTTGCCCCGTTGCTGGCCGACGCCATCGGCCGCCTGCACCGCGACCAGCCGCTGGGGGACCTGCTGGCCCGCACCTGACAACAGGCGGCATCACGGTGGCTCCGGCCGCCGGGTCGACTCACGTCCTCGCCCCGGTCTCATGCAGGGAAATCGCCGCCAGGACTGATGACGTTATGCGGGCCGCATAGTTACCCACAGCCGGGCCGTCCCGGGCGGCCCAGTGCGGCTTCGGCCTGGCCAGTCAACGTCACGATGCGGAACCGCAGTGGCATCGACGCTGCGGCCAGCGAGGAGGAGCCTGGATGTGGCCGTGCGCGTGGCCGGTGCCAGCCGGGAAGGAACGGGCCGGGAGTTCCCTCTGCAACGCCTCCCGGAGGCGGTTCCGGGGGCGGTTCAGGCCGCGGTCCGGGCTCCGGCTCTGGCTCGGGTTCCGGCTTGGGCAGCGGTCGCGGCCGGGGCCGGGGTTCCGGGGCGGCTCAGGCGGAACGGGCTCCGGCTGTGGTCCGGGTTCCGGCGGGGGCACCGGCCGCGGCCGGGGTTCCGGCGGCTCCGGCCATGGTCGGGGCGGCGGCCACGGCGGCGGCTCCGGGTGCGGCGGCCGCGGCGGCGGCTCCGGGTGCGGCGGCCGCGGCATTGGCAGCCGTTGCGGTCGCGGGACTGGCGGCGGCTCCACCGGTTCGGGGTGCGCCTGTTCCGGCCATGCCGGCTTCGGCTGGCTGGGATCGTCGGGTATTTCGCCCGCGTGCACTGCGGGAGCGCGGGAGGGATCTGCTGCCACCCTGGGATAGTTCCCCGCCCGGTGCCAGCTACCCGCGCAGCGGCCGCGTCCGGGCAGGTGGCGTGCACGCGGGTGAGGGTGTCCCGTTTTGTGCGCGACGACAGCGTGGGCGTCGGCGGCGCGATGCTCGTCACAGACCGGGCGAGCCGCCCGGCTGGTGGCCGCGTATCGACCCGGACGAGCACGTCGAGTTGACCGTCTCAGGCGGATGCTGCACATCGAAACGGGACGCTGCGAGGAGCAGAAACGGGAAGAGAGGGCTACGTGTACCAGGAACTGCGCTACTGGTCGCCCCGCGGAGCGCGTGGGGACGTGGGGGCGGCCGTGGCGTGCCGGGACCTTCGCCTCTAGGGAGCCGGGCCGCGGCGAGGTACGTAACGAGTGGGAGGGGGCTGTGATGTCGTTTACCGGAGTGGACAGCCTGGACCGCAGTATCGAGAAGGCCAACGCGTGGCTGCAGGGCGCTGACATCAATGCCCGCAGCCGGGATCCGGGCCAGCCCTAGCAATCGTGTCACACGGTGCTCTAGGTCAGGGCCGCGGTCCGGGATGGTGAAGGGAGCGATTGTCGTCATGGCAGATGCGCCGACAGTCCACGTACAGGCCGAGACGCGAGGCGCGGTGCCCGAAGGCATGGCAGGCTTCGCCGTGCACCGGGTCAGCTCGCTGTTGCGGGCGGCGTCCGAGCCGGTGCTGTTCGCCCGGGTCAAGCTGATCATGTCCGCGGATCCGGCGGTGGAGCGTCCGGCGATCGCCCAGGTGAGCATCGACCTGAACGGGCGGCTGGTCCAGGCCCAGGCGGCGGGCGGGACAATGCGCGAGGCGGTAGAGCACGCCTGCGACCGGCTGCGGATCCGGCTTGAGCGCGCGGCGCGGAACTGGGAAGCGGTCCGCGGTGGCCGGCCGGCGGCCGGGCCCGGCGAGTGGCGGCACCAGAGCCTGCCGACGCCGCGGCTGCCCTACTTCCCCCGCCCAGCGGGCGAGCGGACCATTGTGCGGCACAAGTCCTACGCGCTGGCCAGCCTGGCACCGGATGAGGCCGCCGCCGAGGCCGAGCTGCTGGACTACGACTTCCACCTGTTCACCGAGAAGTCCACCGGCGAGGACAGCGTGATCTGGCGGACCGCGCACGGCTACCGGCTGGCGCTGGCTCACCGGCGGCCCCGGCGGCTGGGCCCGGTCGACCCGTCGATCACCGTCAGCGAGATGCCCGCACCGCGCCTGGCGGTGACCGAGGCGACCGCCCGGCTGGAGGCTGCGGGCCAGCCCTTCTTGTTCTTCGTCAACGCCGGGACGGGCCGCGGCAACCTGATCTACCACCGTTACGACGGCCATTACGGCCTCCTAGCGCCAGTCGGCTGACCCTGACCGGGTCTCGCTTTCGGTCCTTCCGCGACCACTGGCGCCGCATCGGGCACGCTGCTGTCACGGCTCTGGCAGGGGGAAGCCGTGCCTGCCGTGGAGCCGGACGAAGCTTGCCGCTGCCACGACCCGCACCCGCCGCAGGCCGTCCTGCTCCTTCTGATACAGCACGACATCTTCCCCGCCCCCCGGGCCGACGGGCTGGACCAGGCGCCCTCCTATCTTGAGCTGGGCGGCCAGCGGCGGCGGCACGTGAGGGCAGGCGGCGGAGACCACGATCGCGTCGAACGGGGCGAAATCCGGGGCTCCCTCGGTTCCGTCACCTGTCAGGACCATGACGTTGCCGATGCCTTGCCCGGCCAGGTTGCGGCGCGCCTGCGCGGCTAGGTCCGGCCAGATGTCGATGCTGATCACGCGGGCGGCGAGCCGGGCCAGCAGCGCGGTCTGGTAACCGTAGCCGGTGCCGACCTCGAATACCTCTGCCGCGCCCGTCAGGCCGAGCGCCGCGATGATTCTGGCTGACGGCGACGGCTGGGTGGTCACCTGATGGTGGGGGATGGGGGTGGGTGCATCGTCATAGGCCCTGGTGACGTAGGCGGCCGGCACGAACGCCGCCCTGGTTGTGTACCGGATCGCCTCCAGCACACGAGGATCAGTGACCCCGACCGCACGGGCGGCCACGACTAGACTCTCCGGACCGGTGTCTCGGTGGTGACGTTCCACGGGCTCCCCCAGGCTCTGGCCGCCAGGCAATGCGCCAAGGGGATCGTGATGTTCGCCCATGGCAGCGGTAGCAAGCAGGCATCGCTCCCGCCGCCCTTCGCCGCCCCGTGCCTGGCAGGAAACCTGCTCGCTAATCTCCAGCCTCATGGGGACTTATCAGGGCGGGCAGCGCCGCAGGTCACCTGCAGGACAGGACCTCATGCCCTGCTACACGTCGATGGTGATCCCGCATGACCACCGGCCCGCCGCGTCCGGCGCGCAGCGCAGGTCGTGCAGCGACGCCCCCTTCGGCGCCGCGCCGGTGATCTCCGCCTCACTCACGTCGGTCAGCGGCAGGACAAGGACAACGCCGCCTTCCGACGCCGGCCGGACATCTACCGCGACCGGGATCTGGCCATCGGCGTCCAGCCGGTAGATCACCTCATCGATGACCGCTACGAGCAGGTCCTCATCTGAGCCCGCGATGAAGCGCCGCTCGGCCGTGCGCCGTGGCCGGGCAGCAGTAACGACCGCGAAACCGTCCACCAGCCCCTGCACCGCCTCGGCCAGGCACGACTCCCTCGTCGGCGCCCAGGCCTCGACGCGCAGGTCAGCGGTATGCGGGACGGTCCGGTGCCCCCGGCCGCCCGGAGCTAGCCGTTCCCTGAGCCGGGCCAGCTCCTCATCCACCTCCGCGCGGGTGCTGATCTGATCCAGCTGCGCCTGGAACTGCTCATCGCTCAGCGCGGGACCCGGGCCGCCCGGAGTGCCTGGCGTCAGCAGGTCATCGAGCGCAGTTGCCCGTGCCTGCAGGTCAGCCGCCTCGGCCTCGGCGCGGCGGAAGGCCACGTCGGCGTCTGTCACGTCACCGGAGATCCCGGCGAAGGCCTCGGCGATACTGGCCTGGGCACGCGCCGCGGTGCAGGCGGCCTTGATGGCTTCCTTTTGCCTGCCGAACGCGTCGATCTTCTCCTGCAGCCGCCGCCCGGCCTCGGTCATCTTCTGTTCCTCGGCGCGCAGCGCGTCCTGCTGCTCCCGCAACCGGGAAACCTGAGCCACGATCGCCACGCGGCGGGCCAGCGCCTGCCTGGCCAGATCGTCCCGGCCAGCCAGCACCGCCTGTTCCGCCTGCCCGCTCAGCCGGTCCGCGGCTTGCTGCAGGCCGCTTGCCCGCAGCTGCGCCCGCGTGCGGCTGGCTGCGATCTCCGACCTGCCATGGTGGACCTCGGCCAGCAGTTCCTGCAGCTGGACGTAGGTGTAGTCCACCAGCTCACGCGGATCTGCCGCGCGGTCCAGCACCGCGTTCATCTTGACCTTGTACAGTTCCGCGATCCGGCGCGCGATGCTCATCGGCATACCTTCACTCGCCGCCGCGCCCGGCTGGGCGTGACTGAAGCCCCGAGGCCGTTCACGGTCTGGCCGCTGTCACGATCCCCGGCCGTGGAGTGAGAGCACAATGGGCTTTGGTCCCAGGTCAGTCCGGAGATTGGTCATGAGCGACGAGATGAGGTCACCGAAAATCCTCGCGGTCTCCTGGGGCCGCATGGAGATCGAGGGGATCGGAACGGGCAAGGATTTCAAGCTCTGCCCCGGCGGCGGCCGGGAATGGGACTGGAACGAGACCGGGGCCCTCAGTGCTCCCCGAGGTCGCCCGCAAGGCCGCTGAGGACGTCGCCACGCTCATCATCGCCGCCGGTTGCTTCGTCCCCGGCACCACCCGGCCGCGGCAGCCGGAACCACCAGCCCGGGGCGGCGGGGGCCGTGGATCCGGCAGCCGTGCCCACCCGGGACGCCAGGTCAGCCGCCCGGCACGGGCCGACCGCGACGCAAACAGGGACCGGCTCAGCGGCACCGTTCCCGCGAAGCGCCGGAACGCCCACATGATGGCGCAATCGGCGGCAGGGCATCCGGCCATACCACGGCCAACCTCTGCCCATACCGGTACCTTGACAACAGAAAGACCTGGGGTAAAACCCCAGGTCAGGACGGGTGCGCCGCCAGGGACTCGAACCCCGAACCCGCGGATCAAGAGTCCGCTGCTCAGTTCGATTCTTCTCTTTCGCCAAGTGTCTTATGGTAGCGTTCGGTGCCGGGACGTGCCGTTTCCTGCGGGCCGGCGGACGGCCACGGTGTCGGCCCGTACCGGGTCCTGCCGGGTGTACCGGGACTTCCGAGCAAACATGGGAACCGGTAGGTCTAGACCACTGCGGAAAATGATCACCATAGCCGGCGGGAGAACCGCTCCCAGTGGTCCAGAGTTCTGGCACGGAAAGCCGCTTCTGTGCTAGTCACGATCCGTAATCTCTGCCCGCACAGGTGATGTGATCATGATTGCGCGAAGGCGCCGGCCGGGCGTGACGGCTGGACCTGCGGTATACCTGTCGTGCACCTGGGATGTACCCGCCTCTCGCCGGCGGGCCGTGTGGCCGGGGCGGGCTGTCCGCGTGTGCTGGCCGCCGCATCTGCCGGTGCCGGGACTTGATGGCTGCGCGTCCCGGCACGGAAGTACCTCAGTTCCTGAGCTAGCGGGGCATCTGCTGGGTACGGACAGCTCGTGTCAGGCGACGCGGCGCCAGGAGTCGCCGAAGTCGGCGATCACCTTCAGTTCCCCGCCGAGGGCGCGGATGTAGTCGCCGAGAGTGGCGAGTTCGGCCACGGCGCCGCTCTCGATGGCCGAGACGCGCTGCTGGGACACTCCCATCGCCTCGGCGACCTCGGCCTGGGTCAGGCCGGCCTTCTTGCGCATCTCGGTCAGGTACTCGGCCCGGACCTGCAGCGTCCGCCGCTGGCGGGCTTCCTCCACGGCCGGCCGGTCGTCGGGGTGGACGAACTCGTCCAGGAACTCCTCCCGGGTGTAGGCGAAGAACTCCGGCACTGCTCCCTCCTCGGCCAATGGCACAACAAATTTGTTGTGCAGGTATGCCCGGACGCCAGTGACCCTGGCCTCCGCATTACCGGGGTGAACATGGCTCGATTCAGAGCATCTCACCGGGCACCGACAGTTCTGCCCCTCGACGGGGCGCGGCCCCTCGCCGCGCGGCGCCCGGTAACCCGCTCGGCGCGCAGACGGACCGCTGAGGTCTGAGCCTCCCGGGCACTGGAACAGAAGCCGCGTGCCGGGCGTCCGAATCCACGCGCTCTCGGCGCCAACGTACAGGCTCCGCGCCGGGACCGGCTCGGCGGTCTGATCCGCGAATACGCCCAGGCGGCATAAGGCGACACAATTTTCGGCACCTACGCGGCCCGACCGGCACCTTCCAGGATCGCTACGGCACCGTCCGTGGTGACGCGCCGCCGCCTGTGCGGAGCTCACACGGGCCTTGAGCAGGTCGGCGACGTCGGCAAGTGCCACCTGGATGCGTCCGTGGACGCGGGGTTCAGCAGCACACTGCCGTCGAAGTCGACGCTGGACGCGCAGAGCGCGACCGGCACGGTCATCGCCTGGAAGAAGCCGAACAGCGGCCGCACCCGCTGCGCGAACGTGGCCGTCGGTTCGTTCCCCGGCCGGGCACTTGGTGCTGCCGGAAACCGATGAGAAGGCGCTGGCTGGCCTGAAGTTCTCCGACGCGCTGCCGCAGCACTTGGCTGTCGCGCCGCTGGCCAGGCACCTCGCGGACCCGGAGAACGCTTCTCACGTGCTGGCAGCCCGTCCGCTTCGAGCGCTGGGCTGGAGGGGTCAATGGGGCGCCGTCGGTAACCGGGCTGAGGGTGCCTTGTGGAGGGCGGCGCGGGCGGCTTTCGCGGTCTTCTTGTCCGGGTGGTGCTGGCCGATGACGGCAAGCGCCTGGTAGGCCACTTGGTGCCGGGACCGCCACATCTCCCCGAACATGGCGGCCTCGGAGGTCCGGCTGGCTTCCTCGCGCACCGCCCTTGCGACCTCTGCCGGATCCTTGCTGCCTTCGTAGGCGGCGATGATGCCGTGTGAGGCCATGACCGCGCTGTCGCAGTGGATGGGCTCAAGCCCGGGCAGTGGGTTGCCCCAGAAGTCACGGCCCGCCCGCCGGTTCAGTTCTGCGGCCGCGTAGGGGCGGACCCCGGGCATGGCGAGCGCTTCCCGCCAGGCCTCGTCGGTGTCGCCGGAGATGCCCGCCGCGATCTGTACGCCCGTTCGCAGGTACAGCGGGCTGTCGCCTTGGGCCGCGGCCTCCGTCAGCAGTTCGGTCACCGCGCTGCCCGGCTCGCGTGCCGTCAGCCAGCACTCCAGTTCGCGCCCGAACGCCTCGTCGGGCATGCCGAGCCGGCAGACGAGCACCTGGTAGGGGGTCAGTTCCGCGGAGCCGGGCAGGTGCTCTAGGTGGGCATTGGGGAGTTGCCTGAGCATCGCCCACGCGCCGACTGGCGTGAGAGTCGCGGTCTCGCCGTCGATTTTCAGCACGCCGAGTTCCTCGGCGAGGCCCAGGTAGCCCCGGGTGGGGTCACCATGCTTGGAGGTCCAGGCGGCCCACGCGTGCTCCGCGGCCGATGGGGTCATGCCCTCGGTCGCCCCGAGGGCGATCTCGTCGGAAAGTTCGGCAACCGTGGCGGTTCCGTGCTGCTCCAGCATCGCGAGCAGCGGGAAGTTGCCGATGCCGTGGAAGTCCAGTGGCGCGGGATTGGCGGCCGCGGGAAGCAGGTCCTCGACGCCGTGCGCGAACAGGGCGTTGAGCGCGCCGTCCCATGCCGTGCGGATCTGGGCGTCGGTTTGTTCCGTCGCTGTGTCCAGACCCTGATGGCGGTGGACGGCTCCGTGTTCCGTGTGGAGGTACCCCGCGTGGAAGGCGATCTCGTAGATCCAGTTGAGCCTGCGGGTGATCTCGTCGGTCAGCGTTCCGTCTTCCGCGACGAGACCGAGCGCGCGGGCCGCGTCCAGCTTGGTTTCGGGAGCCTGCCAGCCGTCTGCGATGGGGATCGGCTCGTCACCTACCCAGTCGGCCAGTGCCCGCGCCAACCGCATGACAGGCAGGGCGCGCATCGCCGCGGCGAGTTCTTCACCGGCCGGGAACCGCACCGGGATGACCGATGGCAGGATGATCGACTTCTTCTTCTTCTTCTTCACTTGCTTCCCCCGGTGTTCACTTGCTTCCTCCCGCGGCCCCGGGCATCTTCGCCTTGTCGAGGCGCTCCTGGAGGGCGGGCCTGTTCGAGTAGCGCTCCCGGATGCCGAGGACGCGCTTGCTGAACTTCTCCGCTTCGTCTTGGCGCTCGAGGACCTCTCGCAGGTCGCGCAGCAAGGAGACCGCGAGGTCGTATTCGCTTGTCTTCTTCGCAGCGATCATCTCGTCGACCCGTTTCCAGGGCGCATCTCCCTTCTGCTGCTGCTTGGTCAGCGGTTTGTCCAGCGCTTGGAACTCGTAGTACTGGTACTCGCTCACGCGTGACCTGCCCAGCGCCGGCAGGCGTCGATCGTGGCCTCATGGACCAGCGCGTCCAGTTCTTCCTCGTTCAGTTCCAGCACGAGCGACAGCGTAGGCGGAAGACCGCCTTCGCAGTGCCTTATCAACTGATTCAGGCGCACGTGGTTGATGATCACCCGATCGATCATGCTGTGCTGACGGAGGCCGACATGGTCCGTCAGCTGCAGGGGTGCGCGTGCTGGGCCGCCGCTAGGATCGGAGACCACGCCAGTGAGCGAACCGGATGAACCGGGATGAGTTCTGCGCCAAGCTCGCGCCGTTGGACGCCGAACAGCGCAGCAAAGTTCTCTGGAACGTCTACTGGCGCGGCACCGCGGGGGTGCGGGAGCGGATCGAGGGCGAGCTAGACCCGCGGGAGCGTGAACGGCGGAAGGCCGCCGTCGCGCCGCCGGACCCAGACCTCGTGCTGATGGAGGTCAGGGACTTCGTGGAGCTGGCCGAGTCGGGTGCCTACATCGCCGGACTGGACCGGATCGCGGCCGCAGATGCGCCGTCGGCGGTGAAGAAGAGTACGAGGGCCTGGCGGGACTGGGAACGCTCGTCCTGGAGCCTGGACTCCGCCGAGAGGGACCGGCAGGCAGGTTCGCTCGCTGGAATTCGGTGCTGCTTGAGCATCTCGACGGGAACGGGCGCGGCAGCCGGAAGGCCACGCGTCATCCGGCGGCCCGGAGGCGGCTTCCTCAAAGCACGCCGGTTACCGTGGGACGTATGCCGCGCCGCCCGCCCCTTGGCGTGTTCGACAATGAAGTACGGCTCTACAGCCTCGACGAGCTCACCGAGACCATGCGCTTGCTCGAACGTAGCCAACCGGGCCGGACGGCGGCCGAGCTGTCTGACGCGGCGATCGAGGCCTACAACGAGACACATCCGGACCGCCCCTACTGACGCTCTGCTGATGAGCGCGAGCCTGCTACGGACAGTTCTGTCCGCGAGACAGGGAGTGGCTGCAATTGGTCGAAACGTCTCCGCGGAAACCATCGCAACAGGAAGGTTGTCAAGTCGGCGGCACGAACGATGCTGCGCTGCTCGTCAGAGTGGCTGAGGTGTCGCAGGGGAGAAGAGTTACGGATAGCGATCGGCGGGCGGGCAGGGTTCGGGTTTTGAACCCTACGGGCGGTAACTGCGATTGGCAGGCCGGTTGTGACCTCTGCGAACGGGATGCTCAGCCAGTGGCCGATGCCGTGCTCGCTACTCTGGGCGGCGGAAGGGGGCCTCGTCTTCAGTGATGGTGTGCGTCTCGCTGGCCAGGATTGCTGCCTCGGCGCGGGCGGCGGCGAGCGCGCGGCCGGCAGCCTCGGCATCGAGGGCGGTTTTCGAGGCGCACCATTGGGTCCAGCCGGGCAGCAGAGACAGCGCCTTATTGACCCAGGCCGGCTCGTAGCTGTCGCGCAGGATTGACGCGCACGCCCGGATCCGGTGCGGGGAGCACGCGCAGAACGCGCGCTCGTCCGGGGGCACGTCAGGTCCCCACTCGGCCAGGAGCAGTTCCAGTGCTCCCGCGGCCTCGTCGCGGGCATCCGGGGAGTTGCCGGCGTGCTCGGTGTGCCAGTCGAGGAAGTCTTCGATAACGGAATCGAGGGAGCTCGCGAGGGAGCTGGATGGTTCCCTGGACAGGAGACGGCCAAGGCAGGCGGTCAGGGCACTGGCGCGGCGGGACAGTCTCGGGATCTCGCGGAGGAACTCTGCTGGCTCGTCGCCCAATACGGACTCGGCTTGGGGGGAACCGGCTAGGGCCGGGTCCAGCAGGCCGATGCCCAGCTCCGGCGGACAGGAGGCGAGTTCGGCGGTGGCGGCGGACGGTCCGGCGAAGACGCGCCACTCCGCGAGGGCCTCAGCGGCCGAGCCATACGCCCCGGCCGCGACCACGAGGCCATCCGCGCACCAGTCGAGGTCCCAGGCGTACCAGTGATCAGGGTCAGCCGGCTGGCCCGGGTCGCTGAACGGCGCGATCAGCAGGAAGCGAGCGCCATAGGCGTCGCGTGCCACGAGGACGTCCGCGCCTGCGGTCGGCTGATACCAGGGAACGGGGATACCGGGGACGGGAGTGAGCCCGCGCTCGGCGATCACATCGGCCCCGGCTTCCAGTTCCTCCAGGCTTTCCTCGCCGGCCAACCCGCAGCAGAACGCCCAGAGCTTCGGCCACTCCTTGCCGTCGGCGGCGAAGTCGGCGCCCATCGCTTTGATGGCGGCCTCAGCCAGTGCCCGCAGCCAGCCCGCCGGAGTCAGCCCGGTGCCGGGGCCAGGCGCGCTGAGCCGCTCGTAGAACTCGTCTCCGGCGAGCTGACCGGAGAGGGCCTCGATGTCGAGCAGGCGGGTAGGCCACTTCGCGGCACGCACCCGGGCTAGGACCCTGCCGTGCGACCCCGCCCACCACGGCCAGCTCCTGCGGCCAGGGTTGAAGGAACCCGCCCACCGGGATTGCTGGCGGAGAAGATCGGCGGCATCGCGTTCTTGCAGCTGTTGCACCCGGCGCTGAGGGTTACCGCTCAGCCCCTTGCCCTGTCTACGCTTCGTGGACTTTCTCGACTTGCGCTTCCTGGAAGCCACGCCCGACAGCGTAGCGGCCGGGACGCTCAGATAGTCAGTCCGTCAACACCGGAGCCCGCTCGCGCCGCCGCAGAAGAACTGAAGAACTGCGGCCAAGCTCGCGCCGTCGATTGCGTGGAAGATCGTCCAGGACACGGGCTACGACGCCTCTCGCGGTCGGCCGCAGGGTTCAGCTCTCCTCGTACCACGCCCACTCGGGGCACTCGTCCGCCAGCGACGGCAACGACAGGTGCTGTGACTTCACCTTCTTGTACACCGTGCGTGCGAGGTCGTCTGCCGCGCCGGGCAGGCCCAGCCGGACAAGCAGCATGTCCTCGTCGGTGCCATCGCGGCATTCGTACAATCCGAGCAGGACAGCGATCGCGATATCGGCGGCCGCCCGCCGGGCACCGCGTTCCTTCCGCCAGGTGAGGTCATCGATGTACGGCTGGAGGACGTCCAGGACCCGTCCCCGCCCCGCATCGACGGACACCGGCCCGCTGGAGCGCAGCGCCCGCAGCCTGGCCGTGATCTCGTCGGCAAGCTCCTGATCGTTTTCCACGACTAGCAGCGTGGAGGTGATCTCCTCCGCCTCAGCGGCCAGTTCAGGGTGCCGGAGGAGCAACTCGGACAGCAGCCCATCCGATCGCCCAGTCGTCTTCGTCG
>Ga0335069_10000434_pt1 | contig 71072 bp, 53 predicted proteins | sample Lox_Sample_11_FD_206714 | JGI IMG/M metagenome (GOLD analysis project Ga0335069, IMG submission 206714) | Soil microbial communities from Loxahatchee National Wildlife Refuge, Florida, United States - Lox_Sample_1.1 | ecosystem: Environmental > Terrestrial > Soil > Wetlands | place: USA...
GCCCCCGCTGAACGCCGAATGATCGCTCGGCATTTTCTCCGCCGCTCTCTTGCGTTAGCCTGTCTGCAGTTGTTTGTGGCGGCTGCGGCGCTCGGGCGGCAAACCGGCGCGGACGAGCAGCTCCCCCGTTCCCGGTACCGCAGCGGCGAGCAGACCTTGCGCGCCTTTGCCCCGGTGGCCGCCGCTACGCGCTTCTCGATCATCAAGCTCGAAGTGGACGACACGCCCGTTGCCCTCGGCGCCGTCGTGGACACCAATGGGCTAGCCATCACCAAGGCGAGCGAGCTCAAACCGGGCAAGCTCACCTGCTGGCTCGCGTCGGATGCGCACGCCGACGCCGAGGTTATTGCCCGTGACGAAAGCGCCGACGTCGCGCTGGTCCGCGTGCATGCTACCGGCCTCAAGCCGATTCAGTGGTCTGACGAACGCGTGCAGCCCGGCCAGTGGGCCATCACGCCGGGCATTGCGCCCACGCCGCACGCCATCGGCGTGGTCAGCACCCTGCCCCGGCGCATCCGGGCCCAGCGCGCGCTCATCGGCGTCCAGTTCGACTTCAGCACCAATGTGCCGCGCATCGAGGAAGTGCTGCCCGGCCTCGGCGCGGAGGAAGCCGGGTTGAAAGCCGGCGACGTCGTCACCGCGCTTAACGGCGCCGCCGTGACCAACCGCGAGCAAATCGTCGAGCGCCTGCGCGGGTTCCGTGCCGGTGAGACCGTGAAGGTCCGCGTCCAGCGCGGCACCGGCAGCTTCGAGGCGCAGATCCGCATGATGGCCCCCAGCGCCGAATGGCTGGCCGGCGAGCTGGATGCCCCCTCCGGCCGCGACCGCCTCGTAGGCGAGGTCAGCTTGCGCGCCGAAGGGTTCGAGCAGGTCATCGAGCACGACACCGTCCTGCACCCGTGGCTTTGCGGCGGCCCACTGGTGGACCTTGACGGCAAGGCCATTGGCCTCAATATCGCCCGCGCCAGCCGCGTCTCCACGTACGCCCTTCCCACCAGCCTGGTTAAGCGCATTGTGAAGGACCTCGAAGCCAAGGCCCAGAAGGCGGCCAGCACCAAATAGAGATCGGTGACCCTTTGGCCCCTGGTGCCACAGACCCCTGGCCAGGCGTGAATCCCCCAGCGTTAACGTTACACCGGCGGATCCTCGCATCGAGAATCGCTTGCTGGCGGCGCGTCAGCCGCTCGTTGCCCCGGTGAGTGCCCGGTGTGTCTCCCATGTGGTCCGGGCCCCCTGGGAGACACACCGGGAAGTCACCGGGGAGACACAGGGCAAACTGGCTTGAACGTGGCCTGGAAACCCGGAAGTGTGCCAGAATGGCACGCTCGCGCCTGTGCGGCTTCAGGACAGCCGCTTCCAAATGCTCAGGAGGGCGCTGGCAAACTCTTCCGGGTGCTGGGCCATCCAGTTCGATACTTCCTGCACCGAGAACCAGCCGCCCTGCTCGATCTCCTCCGGGTCCAGGCGGAACGGGCCCTCGGCCTCGCAGCGATAGACCCAGACATGCTCCTGGTCCGTCTCCGGTGACGCCGCCAGCTTGAACAGGCGACGCGGAACAGTCTGCACCTCCAGCCCGATTTCCTCGCGCAGCTCCCGCACGGCGCAGGCGTCGTAGTCCTCGCCGGTGTCCACGTGACCCGAGGCCGAAGAGTCCCACAAGCCGGGCTGGCGGTCCTTGCTCATGGAGCGCTTCTGCAGGAAGACCTGCCCCGCCGCATTGAACACCAGCACATGCACGGCCCGGTGCATCAAACCCAGGCGATGCACCTCGCGCCGGGTCTCGCGGCCAATGACCTCGTCGCGCTCATTGACCACGTCGAAGATTTCCTCGTTCATGGGGCTGGTGCGGAGAGGCCGCGGGCCAGTTGGACGAACTGCTCCAACGAGACCTCCTCGGCGCGTGCGCGGGTCGAGAGGCCCAGGCGCTCGAATTCGCCCAGCAGGCGAGCTTCCGGCCAGTCCTCCTTCAACAGCTTGAGCATCATCTTGCGCCGCTGGGAAAAGCTGCGCTTGACCAGCGCCGCGAACGGGCCGCGCTGCCCAGGCCCCAGCAGCGGCTCCGCGCGACGCACGAGGCATACGCAGGCCGAGTCCACATCCGGCTCGGGGAAGAAGCAGCTCGCCGGAACCTTGAACCACGCCTTGGGCTCGTATGCCGCCTGCACGAGCAAGGTGAGCACGCCGTAGTCGGGCGTTGCCGACTTGGCCAGGAGCCGCTTCGCCACTTCTAATTGCAGCGTCACGACCAACCGCTCCGGGCCGGCCTGCGCCTGCGCCAGTTCCACTATAATCGGTGACGCCACCGAGTAAGGCAGGTTGGAAACCATCTTCCACCCGGTCCAATCCCGCGGCTCGCGCCGCAGGTAATCAAGGGCGTCGTCGTGGACCAACTCCAGGGCCGGCGTGGCCTCCGGCCGCGCCTGACCTGCGTTAAATCGCTCCCGGAGCAGCGTCACCAGCCGCGCATCTTTCTCAACGGCAAGCACCTCGCCTGCCTGCTCAAGCAACAACCCGGTCAGCGGCCCAAGCCCCGGCCCAATTTCCAGGACACAGTCGGCCCGGCTCAACTCCGCTGCCGCCACAAGGCGCCGCAACTGGTTGGCGTCGTGCAGGAAGTTCTGCCCCAGGGATTTCGTGAGGCGCAGGTTGTGCGCCGCCAGGAGTTGTTTCATCTCCGTGAGCTTCATGGGCTCAGTGAGGGGGCAAGGGCTCGGACGGCCGAGCGGAGCTGCTTGGCCGAAATGGTAAGCGGCGGGGTGAAGCTGACAACGTTCGCGTGCTCCCCTTCCGGCAGAAAGATGAAGCCTTGCCCGAGCAGCCGCTTGACGGCGCTTAACACGAGTTCAGTTGCCGAGGCGCCGTTGGGGAGCCGCACCTCCAAGCCGGCCAACAGGCCTAGGCCGCGCGCCTCGAGGCGCAAGCCGGCAGTAGCGCGCACCAGTTCGGCAAGCCAGCCCAACAAGGCATCGCCCAACTCCGCGCTGCGCTGCACCAGCCCGCGCGCCCCGATCTCGCGAATCTCCGCCAGCGCCATCGCGCACCCGACAGGATGGCCCAGGAACGTGCTCGTATGGATTGCCTCCCCGTTCGACGCCGGCCAGGCTGCATCCATGACCGCCGCGCGCCCGACACACGCCGAGAGAGGAAAACCGCCCGTCAGCGCTTTGCCGAGGCAAACCAGGTCAGGCACCGTGCCGGAGTGCTCGCAGGCGAACCATCTCCCGGTGCGGCCGAAGCCGGTGTAAACCTCGTCCAGGATCAGCAAGGCGCCGTGCTCGTTGCACACCCGGCGCAACATCGGCAGGAAGCCAGGCGGAGGGACGTTGATGCCGCCTCGCGCCTGCACGGGCTCCACGAGCACAGCCCCGGGAAGCTTGCGACGGAACAGGTCCCGTATCCGGGCTTCGACCGTTTCCAGCGATGCCACGGAGATGGGGAACGGCACGAAGTGCCCAAATTCACGGAGCTGGCGGCGGAAGGCCCAGCGAAAGTGCCGCCGCTGAGTGACATTCAGCGCGCCGTATCCCAGGCCGTGGTAAGCGCCCTCGAAAGCCAACACGCCCGGCCTGCCCGTGGCCAACAGGGCCGTCTTCAGCGCTGCCTCGACGGCCTCGAAGCCCGAGTTGCAGAAAATGGCCTTCCCCGTGGCCCCGGCGGCATGGCCTCCGACCACTTTGCCCCCGCCCTTTCGCCCTTCGGTTGCGCCGCCCCACCGCTCGAACGTCAGCCGGCTCAGCTCACGGGCCAGCCGCGCCTTGAGCGCATGGGGGTGCACATCCCCCATCGCGTGCAACAGCCTGGCCATTTGCGCCTGCCCGGCCCGGACCACGCGCGGATTGGCGTGCCCAGCCGCCGCGACGCCGAACGCCGCAGTCAGGTCGAGGTATTTTCTCCCTTCGGCATCCCAGACATGCACGCCGCTGGCGCGCTGCCAGACAATCGGCCAGGAGCCGTCCGCCTCGATAAAGGTCACGTTGCGCGACTCGTATTCGCGCAGGCAGGCCAGGGTCTCACGCGTTGTCACAGGGCTGTAACCACAGATGGACACAGATGAACACAGATGAACACTGCCGTTGATGCTACTGAGTGCGACTGCAGACCGGCGCCGGCAGCAAACGGAGGAGCGCAGCGCTTCGGCTTAGGCCATCTGTGTCCATCTGTGTTCATCTGTGGTTAAACTCCCCGTTGGTCTGGCGCCCAGATCACTTTATGCAACTGCACCTGGAAGCGCACCGGCAGCGCGTCGGCAATGACGCGCTCGGCCAACTCTTGACGCGAGATGGGCGTCTGCCCCGGGGGCATCGGCTTAAGCGATTTGTGCCGCTGCTCCGCTGCCAGCGGATGTGCCCAGGAGAACAGCACCGGGCAGACCGCGGCCAGGTCATGCTTCGCGAGCTGTTCCCTGGCCCAGGCGTAGTCCTCCTGAGTGGCGATGACGAACTTCACCTCGTCCGTCGCCTTGAGATGCCGCAGGTTTGACCAGAGGTTCCGGGCAACCTCGCCGCTGCCCGGGCATTTCAAATCCATGATCCGCCGCACCCGCGGGTCCACAGAGGCAATGTCGTGCGCGCCGCTGGTTTCGAGCAGCACGGTGAAGCCGTCGTCACACAGCCCTTGCATGAGCGGCAGGGATGATTTCTGCAGCAGCGGCTCGCCCCCGGTCAGCTCGACCAGCGGCAGTTTCCCCGGGCCAGCGCTCATGCCCTCACCGCCGGCCGCAGCGGGAGCGTCCCCAGGCTGCGACCGCTCGAACGGCCTGGCCAGCCGCCGCACCTCGTCGCGAACCTCCAGGAGCGAGCGCCGCTTGCCCTCGGCAAACGCGTAGGCCGTGTCGCAATACGAGCAGCGCAGATCGCACGCCGTGAGCCGGACGAAGATGCACGGCAACCCGGCGAAAGTGCTCTCGCCCTGCAGGCTCAGGTAAATCTCGTTAACAACCAGCGTGTCAGACACCGGCAGCAATTTAGCCGCTTGCGGGCGCCAAGGGAATAGCGCGCGTCAAGCCTTGGCACACTCGCTGCTTGACACTCGGGCGGCGAACGAACGCCAACAACAGTGGTGGAACGCCACCGACGCGAGTCGGAACGGCTACTAGCTAGAACGGCGGACGCGTATGCGTCCGCCGTCTCTCTTTGCGGCAGGCGCGCCGGCGCAATCCTCACCCCCCATCTGTCCTCTTTCCGTGCGCGTTGTCTCGTTTGCGGCCAGTCCGAACACTTCAACGCGACCCGCGCGAACGACCAGCCCAATTCATAAAGGCTGGTAGGGACGCGTTCCACCGCGTCCCTGCTGTCTCGGAAAGAAACGGACGCGGTGGAACGCGTCCCTACCGCCGGTCATGGATTGGCCCTGCGCGGACGGCCAGCCTCAGAGGTCGCTATTGGTCACGAGGGCGATGCGTCGGCTGTCCGGGGCCCACGACGGAACGTTTATCGTGCCCTGGCCGCCATACACGTAGGCAATAATCCGCGGCGGCCCGCCGCGCAACGGCATCAGCCGCAGATACACCTGCTTGTAATAGGGGTGGTCGGTGGGCGCGACCTCCGGAGCGTAGGACAGGAACACGAGCCACTTGCCGTCGGGCGAGATGTGCGGGAACCAGTTGTTGAACTCGTCGGCGGTCACCGGCTCCTGCCGGGAGCCGTCCGGCTTCATCCGCCAGATTTGCATGGTGCCGGCGCGGCTCGAATTAAAGTAGATGGACGTGCCGTCCGGCGTGAATTCCGGGCCATCGTTCAGGCCGGCCGAATCCGTCAGGCGAACCTCCGGCCCGCCGCCGCCCGAGCGTGTCTTGTAAATGTCGTATTTGTTGCTCCGGCCCCCGGTGTAAACCAGCCATTGGCCGTCCGGCGACCAGCCATGCAGGTAGGAGGGCGCCAGCGGCGTGATGCGTCGGGGAGTGCCGCCGTCCACCGGCACGATATAGACGGCCGACTGCCCGTCCGGCGCGCTCTGATCACTGATGCCCAGCAGAGCGCCATCGAAAGAAAGCACGTGATCGTTGTTGTTCTTGGTCGCAAAGCCCGTGTCAATGAGCGCAGGGGTGCGCGTTCCCAGGTCGAACCGCGCCAGCCGCCCCCAGCCCTCGGCGCGGCCGCTGATGTTATAGATGAGCGCCTTGCCGTCGGTGGTCCAGTTCGGCGCCTCGAAGGGCTGACCAGACGAGTAAATCATCTGCAGGCTGCCGGAGCCCGTGTCGAGAATCTCCAGCACGCTGCCGATGTAATCGCGGTAAGGCGCAAAGCCCTCCTTCGCCGGGCGGATGAGCCGCACGTCCCGGAAGTGTGCCGTCTCCACCACCTCCCCCCGGTGCGCGCACAGGAAAAGCCCCGCGTAGAGGTCGTCCCCCAGGTCGAGGTTGGTGAGCGTGCGGCTCACGAACGGCTCGCCGAAGCGCGCGGCCGAAAAGGTGTAGGCGTTGCCTTTGCGCTCGAACTGGAGCACGTCGGCATTGGTCACCGGCAGCGTAATCTGCTCCGTGATGGCGCCCTTCGTGCGGCGGAACTGCAGCGAGGTGAGGCCGTCGCCGTGCTCGACGCAATCCGCATACGGAGCGTCGGCTTCGAGGTTAGGTCTCGCCATCCACCCCAGCTTGCGGTGCGCGTCAGCGCCCTTGCCGACAAACTCCGCCCGGGCGCGCAGGATGAAATCGCCTGACAATCGTTTCCAGGCAAAATGGAACTGGTCGCGCCCAAACCACATGTTGGTGCCGGCGGCGGTCAGCGTGTAGGTCTGGGTTGCCGGGTCATAGCTGGCCGAGCCGGCGAGGCTGGGCGCGCCGATGTCGGCATGGTCCTGGAGTTGGCCCAGAGGAGCGCCGCCAGCCTCAGCAGCGGCGGAGAGGAAGGGGGTTGTGCCGGTCATAAGCGTGGTAATCATCCGCAAGGTCATCCTCGAATGCATGGCGGCGGATGGTAGGCAACGGCAGCGCCAGAGGCGATATCAATTGGTGCAGGCCTTCTCCCGTCCTCGTCCTCGTCCTCGTGCTCGATGGAGATGGAGCGGCCCGGAGCGCCGATTACGGGTACGAGCACGAGAACGAGGACGAGCACGAGGAAGAGGCAATATCCACGCTCCGGGCCAGGCAGTCGGGCGCGCGGCTTTTGCCCGGCCCTATGACCCGCCACCCCCCGGGCCGGTTACGCCCCGCCGCCTGAATTTCCTACTTTTTCATCGCATGCAGTTGGCTCGCCGCACCGTCTATAGCAATGTGATTCTATAGAGAGATTACTATGACAAGTATGATGAAGAATGCGGTATTTGCCCTGTCGCTGGGAGGCTTGGCGTCCCTGGCGAGCGGGTGCGTCGAACACCGGGTTGTTTATGTGCCTGCGCCGGGATCGCCGCCGGCCTACACGGCTGCCCCGGCCAATTCCGGCGCGCCCCCTCCGGGTCCGGAGGCCGGAGCGCCCACCGCCGCTCCTGCGCCGACGCCACAGCCGGGACAGGAAGTGCCCCAGGCGCCGCCGCCCGCGCAAGTGGAAGTCGTTCCCCCCGCTCCGGGAGCTGCCTACGTGTGGACACCGGGCTACTGGTATTGGGGCGCCGGGGGTTGGGCATGGGTTGGCGGCCGGTATGTGGTACGGCCTTACGCTCGTGCCGTGTGGGTTGGGCCGCACTGGGCGAGGCGCGGCCACGGCTATGTTTGGGTGGGCGGTTATTGGCGCTAGCACGGTCCAGCAATCAACGCTAAGCAAATGCCAAATAATGAGTTGTTTGGCGGGGCGTTGACCTGTAATTGAATGGACCATGCTCGGTGGCAGTGCGTTCTCCTCTGCGGGGTTCTCCCACCCCCACCTCCTAGGTGTCTGCCACCGAGCTTCTCTTCTCTCCGGCGCGCACGAGTAACGGGGGCAGCGTTGCCCGGCCGGTTATTCGTACCTGAGGGCCTGGATGGGGTCGAGCCGCGCGGCTCGAAAGGCGGGGAATAGCCCGGCCACCACGCCCACTGCCGCGCTAAACGCCACGGCGATGATCATCGCGACGGGCGTGATGACGGGCGCATTGGCCGTGGGGCTGATCTGCTCGAGAATGCGCACGAACCCGTAGGACGCCGCCACGCCGAGCGCCGCCCCCAGCAGGGCAATAACCATGCTCTCGATGAGCACTTGGGTGAAAACCGAGAGGCCGGTAGCCCCGACGGCTTTGCAGATGCCGATCTCCCGAATGCGCTCGTTGATGCTCGCCAGCATGATGTTCATGATGCCGATGCCGCCCACAAGCAGGCTGATCCCGCCAATCACGCCCCCGCTCACCCGCGCGTTGTGTATCTGCTTGTTGATGCTCTCCAGTTGGTTCTCCTGCGTGCGGAAGCCGAAATCCTCAATGCCATGGTGCATGAGCATAAGCACATTGCGCGTCTGCTGGAGCGCCGGTTCCATCTGGTCGAGCGCCGTCACCTTCAGCCCGATGTCCGACAGGCGGTTATCCGGCACGCCGTTGGCATCGCCGGCCGAGCGGAAGCGCACCCAGGCCGTGTTGAGCGGCATATAAAGTGTTAGGTTCTTGCGCTCGAACGCCCAGTTCCCGCGCCGGCCCCAGCCTTTGCGCCGGGCTGGGCCGGCTTCCACCTGCTGAGGGTGCTTGCGCGCCTGCTCCCGCTCTTTCCTGTCCTGCTCGCTCTCGTAGTGCGTGAACATGCCCACGATAGTGAAAGGCTGCCCATTCAGGTTGATGACCTCCCCGACCGGCACGATCTCCTTCCCGGTCTGCTCGGGCGACCCAAACAGCTCATCGCGAATGCCAGTTCCGATCACGCACACCGGGTTGGCGTTCTCCTCATCCAGGTCCGTGAAGAACCGCCCGTGCTCGAGCGTGTGCAGATACACCTCGAGAGCGGCAGGCCACACGCCGGCGGCGTCCCACACCATCAACGTCTTATCGCCATGCGTCACGATCAGGTCATCAACGTCCATCTTGGGCGAGACAAGCCGCATGAGGGGCGCACAGCCGCGCAAGGCTTCGACGTCGGCCATGGTGTTGCCCGGCGCCTGGTCGGCAAGGTGTTCCTGCTCGGCCGGGACGTCCTCCTGGTCCACATTCACCCGGTCAGCGCCGCCCATCGCGATCATGGTTTCGCGCATCCCGTTCTCCATGCCTTTGATGATGGCCGACATGCCCACCAGGCTGGCGACGCCCAGGATGATGCCCAGCATCGTCAGGAGGGACCGGAACTTATGCGACCAGACCTCCTTCAGGCCGACGCTGACGGTGTTGGCCAGAGTCATTTCTGCCACTTCTCCCGGTGGACGTAGGCCGTGCTGAAGCGGGTGCGGGGAGGCTGCTGCTCGCCCGGCAGGCCCAGCGAGACGATGGCGACCGGGATGACCGCCGCCGGCAGCGCGAGCCATTCCTTGAGCCGCTTGATCAGCGACTCGCCCGGATGCACGCCCACCCAGCACGCGCCCAACCCCTGGGCATGGGCGGCCAGCAGCAGGTTCTGGATGGACGCCGAGCAGTCCTGGAGCAGGTAGCTGACCTGGCGCTCCAAAGCAGCGTCGAGGTCGCCGCAGACCACGATCGCCATCGCCGCCGCGGAGAGCATCGCCGCCCCCGGATGCAGCGTGGCCAGCTTCAATAGCGTCTGCCGCTCCCGCACGGTGACGAAGCGCCAGGGGTCCTTGGTCATCGCGGACGGCGCCGCCATAGCCGCTTCCAGCAGCCGGGTCACGGCTGCCTCGCTAACCTCACCCGGCGAATAGACCCGGATGCTCCGGCGGCCAAAGATGAAGCCCAAATCCGGGCCTGTGCTCGTGTTCATAAACGCTTAGGGTCTAATCCGCCACGCCCAGCCGCTTTTGCAATTCTTCCAGCGAAACACCCTTGGTCTCGGGCAGCACGGCCAGCAAGACAAAGAACTGGATCACCATCATCAGCGCAAAGAACCCGAAGGCGTAGGAGGCCGACTGAGCCGCGACGACCGGGAACCACAGCGTGATGGCCGCATTGAGCATCCAGATGAGGAAACAAACGATGGCCGAGCCGGCGGCGCGGACCGCGTTCGGCAACATCTCGTTGATGATCACCCACACCACGGCGCCTTGCGAGTAGGCGTGCGAGCCCACGATGCCCATCATCGCCACCAGCACGATCCAGCCCTGGGCATTGGTGGCGAACACCCACGCCGCCAGTGCATGCGACATGACAAAGGTGACCGAGCCGACCAGCAACAGCGCCTTGCGTCCCACGCGGTCAATCAGCGCCATAGCCACCAGCGTCATGACCAGGTTCGTCGCGCCGATAATCACGGCCTTCATGAGCGCGCTGGCGCTATCCGCCCCGGCCATTTTGAAGATGCTCGGCGCGTAGTAGAGCACGGCGTTGATGCCGTCGAGCTGGTTGAAGGCCCCAATCATGCACGCCAGCAGCAGCGGCTTGATGTACTTGCGCGGGAAGCCCACCAGGAGCTTCCCAAAGCCCGCCAGCAACACCGCCAATCCCAGGAGCGCGTAGATGTAGTTCACCTGGCCGATGACCAGCAGCGCCAGGATCTGTGCAATCACCGCCACCATGACAAGGTCGCGCAAGCCGTGCTCGGGCGCGCTGCGTTCGGCTTCGAGCGACCTCTGGATCTGCTCGGCTTCCAGCGCCGGCTGCTCGTAGCCGAAGCGCTCCAGGATAGCCTGGGCATCGGCGCGCCGGCCACGCTTGACCAACCAGCGCGGGCTCTCCGGGATCAGCAGGGCCGTGCACAGGAACGCCGCTGCCGGCGCGGTCATGACGCCGAACATCCAGCGCCACGTGCTCGGGTTGTCAGGCCCCAGGACGCGGAGCACGAAGTAATTGGAAAGGGTCGCGACCAGGATGCCGAGCACGATGTTGAGCTGGCTTACGGCCACGAGCAGGCCCCGCCGGCGTGCCGGCGCGATCTCCGTGATGTAGATCGGGCAGACCACGGACGCGCCTCCCACCGCCACTCCCCCCAACCAACGGAAGAAGATTAGCGCATACCAGTTCCAGGCTCGCGCGCAGCCCAGGGCCGCAATCACGAACAGGACCGCCAGCACGCCAAGAACGGGCCGGCGACCCCAGCGGTCCGCGGGCCGGCCAATGAGCAGCGAGCCCAGCATCGTCCCGATCAGCAGGCTCGACACCGTGAACCCCAGCATGAACTTGGTCAGGTGGAAGGCGCCCTGAACCATATCGTTCGTGCCCGAGACCACCACCGTGTCGAAGCCGAAGAGGAAGGACCCCAGGGCGGCCACAATGGCGCTGAGCAGCAGCATCTTGCCGCCCGTGCCGCTCGCGCGGGACTCGGGGATGGCAGATTCAGCGGGAAGAGGTGCGTGCATAATCGAAGCGTTAGTTGCTGGCCGGCATTGGGGCGCCATGTTAATCGCCGTTGGCCCTGGGGCAAACAATTAGATGCGGGCGGCCGCCGGCCGGCGGCAGCGTGGAACCGCCACCAAGTAGTAGCGTAAGCCTCCGGCTTGCGGCTGTCCCGGCAAGCGTCCCGCTTGCCGCGGGTAAGCGTGCTTCCCGCCAACCTGGAAGGTCGGCGGGACTCAAGCAAGCCGGAGGCTCGCTCTAATACTGACTCGGGGCGGTGCCAGGATGCGCCCCCGCTTATTTGACAGCGGCCCTGACGTGGATTACAGGTTTCCTAATTCATTGGACACAAATATCAAGCTCGATCCGTCATCATGAAACAGAACGCTCTTTTTGCCTGTGCATTTGCCATTCTAACCGTTCCCGTGGCGGCTTTTGCCCAGCCCACCGTCTTGATCTCAGATGGAGTTACGACGATTGGGCCGATACATGGCTCCAACGGCACGATTACTTACACGAACACCAACTTCGGCGACAACTGGAGCGTAGTCATCGCGTCCGGGACCACCAAGCCCCGGTTCGGCTCTGCTGCCAGCCCGAACATGGAACTCGATGTCACAGCAACCTCGAAGGCCCCGGGCGACAGCCTGGTAATCTACTTTTCAGATAACAGCTTCGGTCCGGCCCCCGGCAATTTCACCGCCGAGCTGGACAGCCATCTGGTTTCCGGCTCGGACGGGACGATGTCGTATGATACCTATTACGATGCGGGGAACGCCTTGCTCGCGACTACGACGCCCCTGACGGCTTCGGGGCCTTTGACGGCTGACAACTCGGGAGCGACTTGGAGTGGGGGGACGGTTACAGCGAGCCCGTTCTCGCTGACGCAAGTCCTGACGCTCGGGGCCGGCGGCGAGGGCGGCGCGAGCTACAGCATCAACGCCAACCTTCAGGCCGGCTGCTCGACCAATGGCCAAATCGGCGACTTCGTCTGGAACGACCTCAACCGCAACGGCTGCCAGGACGAGGGCGAACCCGGCATCCAGGGCGTGCAGGTGGAGCTATATGCCGGGTGCGGAGTTACCGGCACACCCGTGGCGAGCACCTTCACGGACGTCAACGGCTATTACCTGTTCAGCGGCCTTTGCCCCGGGACCTACACCGTCGGCTTCAACACGCCGGCAGGTTTCACCCGCACGGTGGCCAACGTGGGCTGCGTCAACACCAGCCTGCCGCCCTACGAAAACCAACTCGACAGCAAATGCAACTGCTCAGCGGCTACGCGCTGCGGTGTTTGCGTGACGCTTACGACCGCCAATCCCGTCAACCTCAATGTGGATTGCGGATACACTTGCAGCAGCGAAGTGGTCGTGATCCCGCCATATTTGAAACAGGACATCATTACCCTGAGCCTCATCCGCTACGCCCAATACAGTGTCAGCATTTCGAACGCGCCGAACATGGGGAATTGGAGCGACGGGCCGACGGTTTACAAGACGGCGACTTATCGGCTCACCACGGCGGACATCATCCGGGCCATCGCCATTGTCCTGCACGGCAACGCCGGCTACTACCCGGCCTCGGCCCAGCTCGTGTTGGTCCAGGGCGAAATCGGCGGGTTCTTCGGCTACCCCTACGTGAGCACGCTGGATGACACGTCCACCACCGACGGCGACAACATCCGGCTGGCCTCGGGCCGCAACATGACCAATAACCCGGCCGGCGCTTTGCCGCCCGGGCACAATCAGCCCTGGGGACAGATATTCGTCAAAGTGTATGATTCCAAGGGCAACGTCACGCTCTGCGACAACGTAACCTTCTTCTTCGGCATCCGGGTCGAGGAATGCTACGACTGCTTCTACCTGAACAGCTTCGTTACCGATGCCACCTTCAAGTTCCTCCAGCGCACCGGCCCGCCCTGCTGCGCCGGCAGCTCGGTCACCAGCGCCGCCGGCAGAGACAGGTATTACATGACGCTCCAGTTCGACAACACGCTCAACAACCCCTACCTGAACCCGGATGGGGTCATCTATCCCGCCGGCACCACGAACGGCGTGGAGCTCACCGAGCATGCCGAGTTCTACGACGAGGTGGGCGGCCCGAACGGGCTCTACCCGCCCATAGGCAGCTTCCACGTCGTGGGCCTGCGTGAGCGCGATAACGGCGTGGACCCGGACGGCCTGCCTTACGTGGACTCGATCAAGGTCAACGTGCAGAACCCCCTTGATAGCCACGCCTACGACATCTACACCATGCGCTTTGCGCTCAAGGGAATCGTGACCTACAACTGGACGCTCAAGTTCATCAACAAGGGTGACTCGTTCCCTGATTTCGTGGGCGCGGCCATCTACCCGGTTACCGGCTACGGTTACGTCTCCAAGGTCTGCTCGTTGTTCAACGGCACCGTCGGCTTCACCGAAGCCATCGTTCCTGCCGCGAAATGCTGCCTCGACTTCCCCTGGCGCTCATTCTGCGGCGGGCCGACCGGCGGCTATTGGTTCGGCATCGGCGACTACGACCTCCAGGCCGACCTGGCCACGGGCGACACCGGGTATATCGAGAACTACTTCGATACGGCGGTCCCCGGCCTGCATCTGGGGGATGACGTGCCGGTCAACACGGACCTGGACATCAGCTTCCACGCCAACTTCGATTACAACTACGAGCCTCTGCAGCAAGCCATCGATAACTTCTACCCGCAGCCCGGGCTGGAAGGCTCGTGGCTCAGCGACCCCGCCAACCCGCTGGTGCAGGACGTGCAGCCACCGCAAGGCGACGCGCGAGCAGCGGATGGCGGGACGATGACGCCGTAAGAAACGCGGGCTGCGCGAAGTCTTCCGAGAGCTGAATTGGCTATCGGCTATTGGCTATCGACTATCCTCGATCTTCAGTCGGCGGTTGAGGCTCTGCCGCGCCGGGCTGTCTGCGTCTCTGCGTTGAGGGAGGCGCCAGCCGGCCGTTGCGGCCTCCGGATTTTGGCCTTCATTCGGCCCTCGGCCTTCGGGTTTCGGGCTTCTACCTGCCCTGCCCCGGTTGCAGGGACCGCGCCCGTTGCGTAAGCTGCCCCCTGTCATGGCGTTTTCGTTCATCTTCCTCGGGTCGGGGACTTCCCAGGGCGTGCCGGTCATCGGCAAGGAGTATCCGCCCGAGTTCCTGGCCAATCCCAAAAACCATCGCACCCGGCCCTCGATCTACGCGGCGACCGAGCAGACGAAGCTCGTGGTGGATACAACGCCGGAGTTCCGCCTCCAAATGCTGCGCGAGAAACTCGGCTGGCTGGACGCCGTGCTGTTCACCCATAGCCATGCCGACCATATCATGGGCCTGGACGACTGCCGGCGTGTCTGCGATCTGCGGGGCGGCAAGTCGCTGCCCGTTTATGCCAGCGAGGGGACCATGAACGACCTGCGCCGCGTCTTCCGCTACGCCTTTCACGACGGACCCTGGCCAAGAGGCTATTTCATCCCCGAGCCGCATGTCATCCAGGGGCCATTCCAGCTTGGCGACCTGGAGATCGTTCCCTATCCCCTACCCCACGGTTCGGCCACGACTCTCGGCTTCCTCTTTGTGCAGCAGGGCGTGAAACGGCTCGCCTACCTTAGCGATTGCAAGGAGATCACGCCGGAAGCGCTGGAGGGTATCCGGGGAGTCGAGGTTGCCGTGCTGGACGCCCTCCGGCCCCGGCCGCATCCGACGCACATGTGCCTGGACGAGGCCCTGACCGCCGCCCGGCGCATCGGCGCGCGCCGCACCTACCTGACCCATCTCACGCACGACTACGACCACGACCCAGCCCAGGCAGAGCTGCCGCCCGGCGTGGAGCTGGCCTACGACGGCCTGCGCGTCGAGGCGGACTAACGGATCAGGGTAGGGACGCCTCGCCGAGGCGTCCGTCCGCCTCCGGGCCGCAGCACGGACGGCTCGGCGAGGCGTCCCTACCAACTTGCGACTTATCGCGCCTTCAACTCCTCCGCTTCCTTGAGGCGCGTGCCGCAGGCGTAGCAAAAGATCGAGTGCGGGGGACACAGCACCCCGCATTGGGGACAATCCAGGTGGGCCGCCTCGTGCCGCCGCTGGATGACCAGGTTGCGGATATAGGGAATCCAGGAAAAGCCGTAGGCGAAGATGAACACCGAATCCCGCTTGTGCACCGAGTAGCTCAGCAGGACCAATGAGCCGGCCAGGCTCAGCCACCAGAAAGCTCCGGGCACCACCACGCGCTTGCGCCTCTCAGTGGCATACCACTGGACCAGGAAGCGGGAAGTGAACAGGACATTGCCCAGCCAGCCCACCACTTTCCAAACGCTCCAATCAATGCCAAACAGCTTCCCCTGATGCCAGACCAGGTTAGACAGCCAATCCATAACGGGCTTCAGCGTAAGTATTTCCGCGCCCACAGAAAGCAAAAACCCCAGGCAACCCAGCCCGCAGCAAGGTTGGCGTCCCCCGCCCACCCTATCCCATCCGGGACCCATCCCTATCCCCTCCGGTACCTCACCGTAGAACCTCTGCAAAGTTTGCAGAGGTTCTACGGTGAGGTACCGGAGGGGATAGGGATGGGTCCCGGATGGGATAGGGCGCTGTCCCTGGAGGCTGGGGCACGCAGGTCTCGTTAGCACAGGCACTTGTGAATCCAAGATGCGGGATTGGCAGGGACGCCTCGCCGAGACGCCTGTCTTCTGGCAGCCACGGGCGCCTCGGCGAGGCACCCCTACCCTGACCTGGCCGCAGGGCGAATAGCGCGTCAGGGTCGGGGCGGGTCGGCAAAGGCGATCTTCTCGGCCTCGAAGCGCTCTTTGACCGCCAGGTTCATCTCCTGGATGCCCGCCAGGTACTGCTGGGAGTCGGAGCCGCGCCACCAGTGGGTGATGCTGATATTGATGTTCTGGCCCGCAAATCGATTGAAGCTGATAGATAGGTCGGCGGTTGTAGCATGCCCGCCATAGACCTCCTTCAGTATTGCGAGGGCCCGCCTGACCTTCTCGGCGGGCAAGGATTGCGCGAGCAACAGGTCCATGGTCGTCCGGATATTTGGGCGGCTGCTCACATTGGTGATGATGGCATTGCCCATGGTCTTGTTCGGGACGGTTACCACCATGCCGTCGGCGTTGCGCACGCGTGTGCTTCTCATGCCCACGGATTCGACCGTGCCCTCTGCGCCATCCAGTTTGATCTGGTCCCCGAGGCGGAAGGGCCGATCGGCGAAGACGGCCACGGCGCCGAACAGGTTGCTCAGGGTGTCCTGCGCCGCCAGGCCGACCGCCAGGCCGCCGATGGACAGGGACGTAATCACGGCCGTGATGTTGATCCCCAGGTTCTGCGCCGTCACAAGGACGGCCACTACGATGACGAAGGCGACCAGGCTGCGGCGGATGATGGCGAAGAGCTGCTCATCGAACTTGCGGTCGCCTTCGCGCGCATTGCGCCGCTTCCAGACGTCCAGCAGCAGGGTCAGGATCTTGATGCCGAGATAGGTCAGGGAGCAGGCGACAATGACGATGAAGCCTTTGGACAGGACCAGCTTCGCCGTGTCCGACCATTCGAAGATGGTCAGGCCAAGGTCCAGGAAGATGACGAATGTCAGGAGGCGAACCGGCCCGTGCAGGAGCCCGAGCAGCAGGTCATCCACCGGCGTTTCGGTCCGGGCCGTGAGGCGCTTGAGCCAGACCAGGGCTACGAAATCAACGACTTTGGCCGCATAGAACGCCAGCAGAATATAGATCAGCGAGGCGACGTACTTCCAGAGCGGCTCTCCGAGGAGCGCGTGGTCGCGCAGCGGAGCCAGGCGATCCAGGCCGAAGGTCAGGCGGTGCTGCTCCATCCGCTCGACTTCGCGGACCAGCCGGGAAGGGGGATTGGTGACGACGACGGTGGCCTGGTTGGTGTTGGTCTGGGCGCCGGCCCAGAGGCTCCAGGCGAGCAGGGCGAGCAAGAAGACCAGCCCGGAACGGAACATGGTATCGAACCTGAATCTCATACGCTGCGTCGTTTCAGGTTAACGACGCCAACAAAAAGCCCGCAAGCTTACGCCGCGGGCAGAGATCGGGGATGCCGGGACCTAGCCGCCGTTGTCGCCGATGGCCTCGACGGGGCAGCCCTCTTTGGCTTCCTTGCAACGTGCCTCCTCTTCCGGAGCAGCGGGTTGCTTGAAGACAAATGAGTAGCCGCCATCCTCGTTCCGCTTGAAGTTATCAGGCGCCGTCTCGCGACACAGGTCGCAATCAATGCACTGATTATCGACGTAGTATTTGCCCGGAACGTTCTCAGGATATTTGTTAGCAGCGTCAGCCATAAGGTTGTTTAGATTTCGGACAATATGGAGACCGCTGCCCTGGAAGGCAAGCCCCTTTGCAGCTAATTTGGGGCGCGCTTGCGCCCGGGTCCGGCCAACCGGCTAGCGGTTGGCGGTGGACAGCCGGGGCCGGGAGCCGAGCCGTTTGCTGCGGGCCTCGGCCTCGAGCTTGTAGCTGAGCGTGCCGTGGTAACGGCGCTTCAGGCCGCGCTTCTTGCGCTGCCGTTCTCGCGCCTTGACCAAGTGCTTCAGGCACCGGGACCCTTGCACGGCCGGTTCGCCACACTCCGTGCAGCGGTGGGCCCGCTGCATGCGCAACTGATATTTCCGCTGCCGCGATACCGGCAGGTTCGTAAACTCATCTTCTATCCGTTTTCTCATCTATTCCGTTTCCGCCCGGATTATTCCTAACCGCATTTGTTTTGACCACCCGCCCCCCCGGGCATTCAATCATTGTCTTCGGAGGCGGGCAAATGCACCCCATTAATACTTCTTAGTGAACTTCTTTCGGGTCTCCTCCTGCTCGGCGGCGCCTGGGGCTGCGCCGGCCGGGGCCGCGGCCGTGGCGGTGCTGTCTGTCCGGGGCTTCTCGGTTTCCGGGGCCGCGTTCACGCACTCCACGAAGGCCATGCGCAGCCCCATGAGGCTCTGTTTCAGCAGCGCGCTCTCCTCTTTGCTCAGGTTGCCCTTGGTCTTCACCGCCAGCATCTCCAACTGGTCAATGAAGAGCTTTGCCCCGTCAAGGTCCCGCATGCTCTGGCCGCTCTCGGGATGAGGCGCTTTACCCAGGAGCATCATGGCCAGGTTGGACTGCTGCAGCACCATCTGGGCGAACAGGGCTGACATCATGTCCGCCTGCATGGCGGCGGACTCCGGTTGGGGGGTGGCCTGTGGATCACTCATGGCGAGTTACCTTTACGCTTCGCACGGATTTCCGCCAGCAGAAAGTGAATCAGCCGCCGTAGCCGGGCCTCGACGTTCACCGTCTCCAGGATGGCCTGCCGGTCTGCGGCGCCCGGCAACACGGCGCACGAGACCAGGTCCGCCGCCTGCTCCGGGTCCGCAATCGAGTCCAGGTAGTGCAAAATCTCCTTTGGCGGCACGGCGGGCGGCGCGGCGTCCTTATCCGAGCTTTCCGGCGCCATCACCGGGAACGGAAAGGGCAGCCCCAGCTCAATCCGCTCCTCCAGCAGCTCACGCATCTTCTCCAGCAGGGCATCCACCGTCACGTTATCGCACGGGGGCGTCTGGAGCGGGCGCACACGCTGGATGCGGTAAGGCCGGTAGCGGACCGTCTCCTGCAGCTCCACCCGGGCCAAGCCCTGGAGGATCAGGTGTGACGTGCCATCCCGGTGTCCGACAGACACGCGGATGAGGCCAAGCCCGGCCACAGCGGAGGGGGTCTCGCGAGTGCTGCCCGGCTTCTGCATGGCCACCGAGAACATGCGCGTCGAGTGCAGCGCATCCGCCAGCATGTGCCGGTAGCGCGGCTCGAAGATATAGAGCGGCAGCAACGCTTGCGGGAAGAGCGTCGCATTCGGCAGCGTCATGACAGGCACCTCGCGGGGCAACTTCATAGGTACAATGTAAAGGCAGTGGCGCGAGAATCAAGGCACAGGCCGTCTTCGGGCGGGGGTCCCGGGGGCAGCATGCGGCGCTTGCCAAATGCCGTCACTGCCCGCATCTTCTGCGGTGATATGAAAAGCCGCATAGGACTCATCATTCTCATACTCGTTTGCCTGGGTTTGGCTGTGGGGCTTGTGGTCACCAAGAAGCAAGCCACGCAGGAGATCCAGCAGCACATCGAGAGAAACGTGGGCCTGTCCAATAACCTTGCCAAGACCCAGAGTGACCTGGAGGAACAGCGCACGGTCAACGCCGAACTGGTAAGCGACCGCGCTAAACGCAATACCGAGTACGAGCAGCTATCGAATAACTTCGCCAAGGTGTCAGCCGATCTGACCCAGACCTCGACCACCCTGGCGAAAACGGAGGCCGACCTGAAGGCCAGCCAGGAAGAAACCGCCAAGCGGGACGCCAGGATCGCCGACCTGGAGACCCAAAACCAAGTGCTGGACAAGCGCGCTCTCGAATTGAGCACCGCCATCACAAACCTGACGACGCAAATAGAGGAGACCAAGCGCAAGCTCGCTGCCTCGGAAGGCGAGAAGGGCTTCCTGGAAGGCGAACTCAAGCGGCTGGTGGCCGAGAAGGCAGAACTTGAACGCCAATTCAACGATATCAAGGTATTGCGGGCACAGGTCGCCAAGCTCAAAGAGGAGCTGACTGTTGCCCGGCGCCTGGATTGGATTCGCCGCGGGCTCTTTGCCAGCGACAACGAAAAGGGCGCTTCGCGGCTCATGCAGACCTCGCCCGCCACCCAGCCCCCCGGCCCCGCCCCGAATTACGACCTGAACGTGGAGGTCAAATCCGACGGCGCCGTTAAGGTCCTCCCGCCCGTGACCAACGCTCCGGCGGGCGCGGCACACAAGTGACCGATGCCCGGATGCTGATTGATTCGCAGGGCCGCGTTCTGCGCGACCTGCGGATCAGCCTGACAGACCGCTGCAATTTCCGCTGCCTCTACTGCCTGCCGGAAACGGAGGCGGCGCATAACTTCTACCGCGGGCACTGGGCCCATTTGCCTAGCACGGCCCCGATCCTCAGGGAGTGGGTCCCTAAAGCCAACATCCTCTCCTTCGAGGAGATTGAGAGAGTGGTGCGGCTGGCGGTGGGCCTGGGCATCCAGAAGCTGCGGCTCACGGGCGGGGAGCCCCTGTTGCGGCACGATGCCGAAAAGCTCGTCGCGCGGTTGGCGGCCATTCCCGGGGTGGCGGACCTTGCCATGACTACCAACGGCTTCCTCTTCCCCTCAAAAGCCCGCGCCCTCCGCGAAGCCGGCCTTCGCCGCGTCAGCTTCAGCCTCGATTCACTGGACGCCGCCAACTTCAAGAAGATTACCGGCCGCGACGGGCTGGAACAGGTCCTGGGCAGCGTCGGCCTGGCGCAGGAGCTGGGCTTCCGGCCCGTAAAGGTCAACGCTGTGATCATCCGTGGGCTGAACGACCACGAGATCGAGAGCCTGGCGGAGTTCGCGCACGAGCGCGCGCTCAGCTTCCGGTTCATCGAGTTTATGCCGCTCGACTCGGCCCGTGCGTGGCTCAAGGAAATGGTGGTGCCGGGCCGCGAGGTTCTGAGCCGCTTGCAGGCCCGCTTCAAGCTGCGGCCCGTGGCCTCGGATAACGCGTCCGAGACCGCTAAAAGGTGGGCTTTCCCGGACGGACGGGGCGAATTGGGCATCATTGCTCCAGTCAGCGAGCCGTTCTGCGGGCATTGCAATCGCATCCGGCTGACGGCTGACGGGAAAATCCGCACCTGCCTGTTCAGCGTGACGGAGCACGACCTGCGGACCCGCCTGCGCGAGGGCGCAACGGACGCCGAGCTGGAAACGTGGCTCAAAGACGTGGTCTGGCTCAAGGAGCCGCGCCACCACATCGGCGAGCCGGACTTCGTGCCGCCCTCGCGCTCCATGAGCTGCATCGGAGGCTAGCCCGGCCACACGAGGCCTGGAGCAGAGACAGGGCCGATTCATGAAGGGTGGTAGGGACGCGTTCCACCGCGTCCCCATCTTCCAGAGATAGCAGGGACGCGGTGGAACGCGTCCCTGCCACCCTTCATGAATTGACCCTGGAGCGGGGGCGCGCTAGCGCATTCAACCCTTTCGCCACCGGGCCAGTTCGGTATATTGGTTGCAATGCTCCGAACTCAAGATCTGCGGGTCAAAGAAGTCGTCCGCCTGCTCACGCCGCGGGCGCTCAAAGCCGAGCTGCCGACAACCGAAGCGTCCAACCGGACGGTCGTGGGCAGCCGCGAGCGCATCACCCGCATCCTGCAGCAGAAAGACCCGCGGCTTCTGCTGGTGATTGGCCCCTGCTCGATCCATGACGTCAAGGCGGCGCTGGATTACGGCACCCGCCTCAACGCCCTGCGGCACGAGGTGCAGTCGGAGATCGAGATCGTAATGCGCGTTTACTTCGAGAAGCCCCGCACCACCATCGGCTGGAAGGGCCTGATCAACGATCCCCACCTCAATGGCACCTACGACATGGAAACCGGGCTGAAGCGAGCGCGGAGCCTGCTGCTGGAGTTGACGGCTATGGGCCTGCCCACGGCCACTGAGGTCCTGGATCCCATTGTGGTCCAGTACATTGACGACCTCGTGACCTGGGCGGCCATTGGCGCCCGAACCATCGAGTCGCAGACGCACCGGGAAATGGCGAGCGGCCTTTCGATGCCGGTGGGGTTTAAAAACGGCACGGATGGCAGCCTCCAACTTGCGGTGGACGCCATGCAGTCGGCCCGGACTCCGCACAGCTTCCTCGGCATAGACCAGGATGGGGTGACCAGCATCATTCGCACGACGGGCAATCCGCTGGGGCACATCGTCCTGCGAGGCGGGCGCTCCCGCCCCAACTACGATGCGGCGAGCATCCGCGCCACGGAGGCCGTGCTGACCGAGGCGGGGCTTCCGGCGGTCCTGATGGTGGACTGCAGCCACGCCAACTCGGGCAAACAGCCCGCCCGCCAGGAGGAGGTGTGGCGCAGCATCATCGAGCAGCGCTCCGCCGGCACGCACTCGGTGATCGGCGCCATGGTCGAAAGCAATCTATTTGAGGGGAACCAGCCCTTTCCGAGCAACCCGGCCAATCTACGCTACGGCGTGTCCATCACTGATGCCTGCATTGGCTGGGACACAACCGAGCGGTTGGTGCGCTGGGGCTTTGGCCGGCTGAAGGACACGGCCACGCCGGTGGCCGCCCGGGCCTAGCCCACCCGCACGGTTCACTTTCCGCCCCGTACGGCCCTGACCAGAGGGCGCCCGCCTGGCCGTTGGCCGCCCCCTGCCCCGCCCGAGAGTACTGCTTAAGCGGTAATGCCTCGTCGCGCGCGTAGGATGAGCCTGAGTTCTAGGCCATAGACTCTCCCGAAAACCGTATACGGCACATGCTCATTATGTGACACCACCTTATCATCCCATTAAGATTAGTGACGGTTCTCCATCTATTGTCCAGGGGCGGCAAAAGATGCAAAGCAAATAGCAAGCAAGGAGGAGCAGTAAAAGACCCTTTACGTATGGTAAGCACGTGACAGTTCACCGGCAGCCAAAATTAGCCCGGCCCATCGCAAGATATGGCCAGTCACCGGTCCTACGCGGGCCGGGCGATCTCCGCGGCCGCTAGCCACCCGATGAAGCTCTTCGTTGCCGGCCTCAGCTATAAGACCGCTCCGGTGGAAGTGCGGGAGAAGCTGGCGGTTCACCCCACGATGCTGCGCTGCCACGGCTGCCGCCTGCGGGTTGCCGGCAACCTTGCGGAAGTCGTGCTTCTTTCGACCTGCAACCGGGTGGAGGTCTATGGCGTCACGCCAAAGGTCAACGGCAACATCCACCGCCTCTTCCAGCAGCTCTCGACCAGCGACGTTGATTTTGCCCCCCACCTTTATATCAAGGAAGGCGCCGAAGCCGTCCAGCACCTGTTCTCAGTGGTGAGCGGCCTGGACAGCATGGTGATCGGCGAGACCGAGATCACCGGCCAGGTCAAGCAGGCCTACCTTGCCGCCCAGGACGCGCGCCTGACCGGGCGCGTCACCAATCGCCTATTCCAAACCGCCCTGCAGGCGGCGAAAGAGATTCGCACCCAGACCAACATCGGGCGCGGCGCCACCTCCGTCGGCAGCGTCGCGGTCGAGCTGGCCGAGCGCATCTTCGACCACGACCTTGCCGCCAAGACCGTCATGATCATCGGCGCGGGCAAGATGGGGGAGGCCTGCGTGCGCCACCTGGCCAAGAAGGGCGCCCGCTCGGTGCTGGTCTCAAACCGCTCCTATGACCGCGCCCTGAACCTCGCCGGCGAGTTCGGCGGGCGCGCGGTGCGGTTCGACGAGTGCCTATCGGCTATGGGCGAGGCCGACATCGTGGTCAGCTCGACAGGCTCCCCGCACACCATCCTGCACCGCGAGGACGTCGCCTCGGTTATGTCCACGCGCCGGAACCGGCCCCTGTTCCTGATAGATATCGCCGTGCCGCGCGACATCGAGGCGGACGTGGAACAGCTTGAGAACGTCTTCCTCTATAACGTGGACCACCTTGAGGCCATTGTGCGCGAAAACGTGCGCCAGCGTGAGCAGGAGCTGGCGCGCTGCCAGGCAATCCTTGGCGAGCGCACCGCTGCCCTGATGGCGCGGCTGGAGCCAGCCCCGCCGCGGGAACCTGCTGGGCGCGGCCAGGCCGTGCCGGGCTGGGCCATCGGTGCGGCGGCGAGCCCAGCGTCCTTTGCAGGGGCGGCCGCCTGACTAAACGATTTGCTATGCCAGCAAAGACTCTTTCGACCAAAGCCCCGGGCGGCGAGCTCGCTGCCGGGCCAGGCTTCCGTCGGAACGCGCCGCATCCCGCCGATGCGGCGTGCAGCCACCGCGGCACTCGGTCGTGCCGCACTTATCCGTAGTCCGTAAACAAAGCACGTGCTAATATGAATACAACCAACCTGGTGCAACGCGCCCTCGTGGCCAGCGCACTGACGATCACGGTCGCCGCGATCACCGCGAGCGCCGCCTCTCCCCCCGCCCTTAACGCCCGCCTCGTTCTGCGGCCCGTCACGCCCGGTGACGTCACGATCTACGGCCTGCCTGCGAGCACCGAGAACTCCGGCGGTATTACGACGGTCGGAGTCGGCACTCCCGTCTATCTTGAGATTGACCTCAACAGCGCCATCGCGCCGTCCAACATCACCAGCATCACCTGGACGCTGACCAACGCGCCTGCACTCTCGAAGGCCAGCTTCACCGCCAGCCCGCTGGGAACGAATATTCCTGTCTATGACGTATCCCTGCGCTCCACGTTGCATCCCGCGGGGCGGACCGTATTGCGCCCGGACGTAACCGGTCAATACACGGTGATCGCCACCGTCGTTACTGCCGGCTCCGGCAGCACGAACCTGACGCAGACCATTACGGCTGGCACGTATGTAGGCGTCGGCACCTGCACCCTCTGCCATAGCGGCGGCATCCAGGCCCCCGATGAATACCACCCCTGGACCACGACGGCCCACTCAATGATTTTCTCGAATGGCATCACCGGCAACATCATCGAAAACGGCGCCCCCTATTACAGCGCCTCCTGCCTCAAGTGCCACACGGTCGGCTACGATACGACCGCGTCCGCGACCAACGGCGGCTTCGACGACGTCGCGGCCCAGACTGGCTGGACCTTCCCCACCACGCTGACCCTCAGCAACTGGGCGGCGATGCCGGCCAAGCTGCAGAACGTGGCGAACATCCAGTGCGAAAACTGCCACGGCCCCGGCAGCCAGCACGCCTACGGCCTGGGCCCCACCGGACTGCTGGGCGACACCAACGTCATTACCCGCACCGTTGACTCGGGCGATTGCAACCAATGCCACGACGCGCCGAGCCACCACATCTACGGCACCGAATGGTATGCCTCGCGGCACGCGTTGACCACCGGCCCGGCCAGCGCCAACTGCCTGCCCTGTCACTCGGCCAACGGCTTCATTGGCCGGCAGGCACAGAACGGCAGCTATGCGGTCGGCGCCGTCACGAACGTGAGCTTCGCAACCATTAGCTGTCAGACGTGCCACGAGCCGCACGGCAACACGATTCCCACCAATAACCCGCACCTGCTCCGCGTCATGGGCGCTGTGACCATGCCCGACGGCACCGTAATCACAAATGCCGGCACCGGGGCCATCTGCCTGGAGTGTCACCAGAACCGCAACGGCTCAGCCACGAACCAGTTGGTCAACTACCCCGCCGGCAAGGGCACATGGTTCGGCGGCAACAGCTTCGGCGCGCACGATAACCCCCAGGGTGACATGATTGAAGGCGTCAACGCTATGACCTACGGCCAGGCGATCCCAAGCTCGCCCCACCGTGTAGCTGTGACGAACTTGTGCGTGGGCTGCCACATGCAGAGCCTTGCCGCCAATGACCCGGGCCTCTACGTGGCCGGCGGACATAGTTGGAACATGAGCTACAACGTGATTACCAATGGCGTCACCAACACGGTGGACGAAGTGGGTGCCTGCATGCCGTGCCACGGCCCGATCACCTCCTTCAATTTCCAGACCGCCGACTACAACGGGGACGGCGTTATCGAGGGCGTCCAGACCGAAGTCCAGCACCTGCTGGACAAGCTCTCCACGATGCTGCCGAATTCGACTTACCAGGCCAACAGCAACAATTACGTGGCCGATGGCCTCGTCAAGACGAGCATCTCGGCCAAAACCAACTGGCCTCCGAAGTTCTTGAAGGCAGGTTATAACTGGCAGTTCGTCACCATGGACGGCAGCCTGGGTGTGCACAATGTCGCCTACGCGGTGGGCCTGCTAAAAGCCTCCATCGGCGACCTGACCGGCGACAGCAACAACGACGGCCTGCCGGACGCCTGGCAAGTCCAGTACTTCGGCTCGGCGAATAGCCCGGCGGCGGCCCCCAATGCCACCCCGGCGGGTGACGGCATTCCCAACTGGATGAAATACCTGCTGGGCGTGAATCCGCTGATCCCCGGCCTGTCCGTCACCAACGGCCTTTCCATCGGCGTCGTCTGGGCCAATGGTAGTAGCCTGAACAACCCCTACGGCACCACGAACACGATCCAAATCTACACTGCCGCCGAAGTGGCCTTCGACACGGCGGTGGGCAAGACCTACCAAATCCAGGCCGCTTCTTCCATCAGCAGCGGTTGGCAGAACATCGGCGCCCCCATCCCGGGCACCGGCGAATCCGTCAGCTATCTGACGCCTACCCGCAAGAACGTGCAGCAATTCTTCCGGGTCTATTCGTACTAGCCGTCGCGAAGCGATCCGCACCTGACTCCTCCAAGTCGCCAAACCCCTCTGCGCTCGCGCAGGGGGGTTTGTGCTTTAGGACTCACTTGCTGAGCCTCGGTCCGGGCGGTCAACGCCTGGACCCGAGTCTCTCGCCGCTGTTCTTGAAGCGCGGCGTGGACGACTCCTCGACATCGAGTTGGTGCTCCTTCCAGATCTCGAAGCCGCCTTCCAGCTCCATCACGGGATAATCCTGGGCGGCGAACTTGGCGCAGGCGTTGGCGGCGAGGTGGCATTGCTGGCTGTAGCAATACACCACGTTCGTCTTATCCTTGCTGAGCCCCTGCGGCTTGTCCCATTGCTCCCTGGGTATGCTAATGGCGCCCGGGATGTGGCCTTTGGCGTAGTCCTCGGCCTCGCGCACGTCCACGACGACGAGGTTATCCTCGCCGGTCTTAATCCAGCCATCCAACTCCACCGGCCCCGTGGTAAAGGCCAGCTTGTTCTCGAAAAACCTCCGCGCCTCGGCAGGAGGATGAATGCGATTCATAGTCGTTTGCATGTATCAACCTTTCTTTCTGCATGTTGTTAAGCCGAGCCCGATGCTCCGTCTCGACCCAGACAACGTACGCCCCTTCGCCCGACACTCAAGAGTGGCTAATAAAATATCTCAAATGGACTTACGCGGAAAACCGGATGGCCGCGCGGCCATTGACGGAGCCGAGCCGGCACCCGGAGCGCCGGCTGCCCAGTCCGCAGCCATGCCCGACGCTCAGCCAACGCCGGAATCGGCCTCCCGGCGTAAGTGGCGCGCTGCTGCGGACTGGAAAGTCCGCGCTCCGCCTGCCTGAACGCATTCTGGTTCCGGGAAGTCTAAACCGGTGAGTAGGATGTTATCGCGGGCAAGGAGATCGCGATCTCAGCCGGGAATCTACGACACAATCCTGCGCCTGACGCGCAGGGGCTTCACCGGATGGCACATCCAATCCTTTTGACAGCTTTATGAGCATGGCATTGAAGAATCCCCGGCGAGCGGCCATCCTGGCCCTCACGCTCGCACTGGCCGCGCCGGCCTTCGCTGGCGAGCACGCTCCCAACTCGACACCCCCTCCCGTGGGGTTCAACTTACCCTTGGACGAAAGGCCAGTGCCCCGCGAGGGCAGGCCGCGGACGAGCTTTGCCCCCATCGTCGAGCGAGTTGCCCCCGGCGTAGTGAAGATCGAGACCACGGCGACGGTGACGAACTCGCCCACCGCGCAGTTGCCCGACCTGAATGACCCCTTCTGGCAGCATTTCTTCGGGAACCAGATCCCGCAGAGCCTGACTCCCCATTCCCCCATTCGGCGGCACGAGCACGGCCTTGGCTCGGGAGTCATCGTGAGCAAGGACGGCTACATTCTCACCAACGACCACCTTGTGGATGGCGCTACGGACGTGACGGTGACCTTGCCGGACAGGCGCGAGTTTCCCGCCAAGGTGGTCGGGCGCGACCCGAAGTCGGACATCGCGGTGGTCAAAGTGAATGCCGATGACCTGCCGTTCGTGCCCATGGCGGACAGCGAGAAGGTGCAGGTAGGCGACGTGGTGCTGGCGTTGGGCAATCCCTTCGGCGTGGGGGAGACCGTCACGGAAGGCATTGTGAGCGGCAAAGACCGCGGCAACATGGGCATCGAGGACTACGAAGACTTCCTCCAGACCGACGCGGCGATCAACCCGGGCAATTCGGGCGGCGCGCTCGTGGACACTGAAGGCCGGCTCATCGGCATCAACACGGCCATTATCAGCCGCTCGGGCGGCAGCGTGGGCTTGGGCTTCGCCATCCCCTCCGACCTCGCCCGCAAAGTCATGGTCAGCCTGATCCAGTACGGCCACGTCACCCGCGGCTACCTGGGCGTCGTCATCCAGGACGTTACCCCGCCGCTCGCCCGGGAGTTTGAGCTCCAGGAGCCGAGCGGGGCGCTCGTAGCTGAGGTCGCACCCAACGGACCGGCCGCAGCCGGCGGCATCAAGGAAGGCGACATCCTGCTGGCGTTTAACAACAAACCCGTCACCGACAGCGAGCAACTCAAACTCACGGTAGCCGGAGTCGCGCCCGGCGCCACGGTCCCCGTCGAGGTCTGGCGTAATGGCAAAATGAAGACGCTGGACGTCACGATCCGCGAGTTGCCTGGCGTCCGGCAGGTCGCCGAGAAACCCGCCCAATCCAAACCCGAGACCGGCACACTCAATGGTGTCGGCGTGACCGACCTGGACCAGGAAGCTCGCCAGCAGTACAACGTCCCCAGCACGGTGAAAGGCGCCATCATTACCGAGGTCAAATCCGACTCCTCGTCAGCCGAGGCAGGGCTGAAACCCGGCGAAGTGATCGAGGAAATCAACCACCAACCGGTCAGGGATGCGGCCGACGCTGTGCGCCTGACCGAGCACGCCACCGACAAGCACACGCTGGTCAGGGTGTGGGAGAAAGACGGCAGCCACTACGTGGTCGTGGACGAAAGCCAGACAGGGTGAGTTCACAGGCCGGATTCCTCGACCTTTCCAGTGGGCGATGGCGTAGCGGCTGAGACCCGAAGCCCGAAGCCCGAAGGCCGAAAGAAGGCCGAAATCCGAAATCCGAAGCCAGTCGTCCGCGATTCGGCCAACCAGCGCGCACGGAGGCCACCCTCCGGGGCAAGCCCCAAGAGCACAGCCCTTCCAAACACCCGGCGCTCACAACACCCGTGGAATGAGGGACTTCGGTCTTCGGTCTTCGGCCTTCTTTCGGCCTTCGGCCGTCGGGCTTCGGATTTCACTGCCCCCAGGCCCTTGCGAGCATGGGTCATTCCCGGCCTGGCGGAAGCCCGGCCCCGCACAGCCCCTCCCCAACTTCCCCAGTATCTCCCCAGTACCCCTCCGGAGTACCTCTAATAGCCTATTAGAGGTACTACGGTGAGGTACCGGTGTGCATCCGGCGAGGTTGGCGCCCGGTAGGCTGGGCTCCATCCTGTTTGATGGTGATGCAGGCTGAAACCTGCGGTCCTGTGGAGGGATTCGCGCTTTTGTTGAATCCAGCCTGTTGGCCAGGCGAATGCTCTTGCTTTACTCGCCGGACATGCTTAAGCACTCCTATGCGATTGACATACGATTGCGCCAGTGGAGCTAATCCAGCGCCGGATGCCACTTTGCGGTAATATCCGAACATGGCTGAAGCCCTGCATCGCCTGGCGGCCCTGGTGCCCGATGGGCGACTGTTGACCCGGCCGGAGCAGCTCGCGGCTTACGAGAGCGATGCTCTGACGGCCTTCCGCAGCCGTCCGCTGGCTATCGCCATACCGGAGACGACCGATGAGGTGGTGGCGCTGGTGCGTTTCTGCCACCAGGAGCACCTGCCGTTTGTGGCCCGCGGCAGCGGCACCAGCCTTTCAGGGGGCTCCCTGCCTGTGTCCGACGGCATCGTGATCGCGCTTAACCGCCTGACACGCATCCGGCGGCTGGACCCGATCCAGCGCATTGCGGTGGTCGAGCCGGGGGTGGTGAACACGCAGGTCTCCGCCGCGGCCGCCCCGCACCGGTTGCATTACGCGCCGGACCCTTCCAGCGCGCTGATCTGCACCATCGGCGGCAATGTGGCCTTCAACTCCGGCGGCGCGCATTGCCTGAAGTATGGAATGACCGCCAATCATATCCTGGGCATCAAGGCCGTGCTGCCGACGGGCGAGGTGGTCGAATGGGGCGGTCCGAGCCGCGAGCAGATTGGCCCCGACTGGTGCGGCCTGTTCACAGGAAGCGAGGGCCTGTTCGGCATCGCGCTGGAGATCACGCTGCAATTGTTGCCCCGGGCGGAGTGCTTTCACACCGTCCTGGCCGGTTACCGCACGCTGGAACAGGCCGGCGACGCCGTGTCGGCCGTGGTGGCCAGTGGCCTCTTGCCCGGCGCCCTCGAGATCATGGACGCCCTGGCGCTCGAGGCCGCAGTGGCCGCGGTTCATGCCGAGTATCCGCCGGGCTGCGAGGCGGTGCTCATCGTGGAACTGGAAGGCACGCGGGAGGCGGTCGCCGCGGACCGCGTCCGCCTCGATGCGATTATCGCCGCCAGCAAGCCGGTCGAGATGCGCCCGGCGCGGGATGCCGAGGAGCGCCTGGCCATCTGGAAAGGCCGCAAGAGCGCCTTCAGCGCCGTGGGCCGGCTCTCGCCCGACTTCATCGTGCAGGACGGGGTGGTGCCGCGCCGCCGGCTGGGCGAGGCCCTGCGCCGCATCGGCGAGATGGCACGCGAGACGGGGCTGCGCGTGGCCAACGTGTTCCACGCTGGCGACGGCAACCTGCACCCGTTAATCCTGTTTGACGGCCGACAGCCCGGCGCGCTCGAGCGCTCCGAGGCGCTGGCGGGGCGGATCCTGAAGCTCTGCATCGAGATGGGCGGCTCGATCACCGGCGAGCACGGCGTCGGCGTCGAGAAGCTTGCGTATTTGCCGGCGATGTATAACGCGGAGGAGATGGACTGCATGCTGCGCCTGCGCGCGGCGTTTGATCCGCTGGGCATTGCGAACCCGGGCAAGAAGTTCCCGCGGGCCGGGGCGCCTGCGCTGCAGCAGCGCGGACTGCACCCGCTGGAGAAGGCGGGTGTCATCTCGCGCGAGTGAAAGCCATGCCCGAGCCGCTCACACCTGCAACGCCCGCCGAGTTGGCGGAAGCCGTGCGATCGCATCCGCGCGTGCTGGCCGTCGGCGCCCGCACCAAGCCGCGCCTGTCGCAGGTGCCCGGGGACGTGGCCCTGCTTTCGACGCGCGCGCTGCGGGGGATCGTGGAGTACGAGCCTGAGGAGTTTACGTTCACGGCCCTGGCCGGCACGCCGGTGCGGGAGATCGCCCAGGCACTGGCTGAGAAAGGACAATACCTGCCCTTCGATCCCCTCTGGCTGGAGAGCGGCGCCACGCTGGGCGGCACCGTGTGCGCCGGCACCAGCGGCCCCGGACGTTTCCGCTTCGGCGGCGTGCGCGATTTCATTCTGGGCGTGCGGTTCGTGGATGGCCTGGGCCGATTGCTCCGTATGGGGGGCAAGGTGGTGAAGAATTGCGCCGGCTTCGACTTGCCCAAATTCCTGGTGGGAAGTCTCGGCCGCTATGGTGCGCTGGCGGAGGTGACCTTCAAGGTGTTTCCGGCCCCTGCCGCGCGCCTGACTCTGAAGCTTAAGGCCAGCGGCGCCGAAGCTGCCGCGCGGGTGCTCACGGAGGCTGCCGCTTCGCGCTGGGAATGCGAGGCGCTGGATTTCCTGCCCGACGGCCGGAGCGTGGGCCTGCGCCTGGCGGGTCCGGCGACGGCCCTCGAAGCCGTTTCACGCGAGATACTGGCGCGCTGGCCCGGGCAGGTGTTGTCGCCGGGCGAAGCGCAGACGATCTGGACGGAGCTGCGCGAAATGAGATGGGCGCATGCCGGCGGCGCGCTGGTGAAGGTGGCCATCACGCCCAATGTCATAGCGGCGCTCTGCACGGCGGTGGAATCGCTCGACAGCACGCGGCTGCACATCAGCGCGGGCGGAAACGTGGGGTTCGTGTCGCTGTCCACCGGCATACCGCCGGCGGCGTTGCAGGAGCGGCTGCGCGGGTTGGGACTGCCGGCCGTGACGCTTTGCGGCAATGCGCCGCTCTGGTGCGGGGCCCGCGCCACGCCGGCCATCGCCGGCGCGGTGAAGCAGGCGCTCGACCCCCAGGGACGCTTTCCCAGCACGGAGGACTGATGCTGCACGCCATCAAGCCCGAACAGCACGGCCCCCTGGGACCGGCCATGACCAATGCCGTCCAGGCTTGCGTGCACTGCGGCTTCTGCCTCTCGGTGTGCCCGACTTACGCCGAGCTGGGCCAAGAGATGGACAGCCCGCGCGGGCGCATCGTGCTCATGAAGCTAGCGCTGGAGGGCAGCCTCGCGTGGGAGGCCGCGCAGCCGCATATTGACCGCTGCCTGGGCTGCCTCGCCTGCGAGCCCGCCTGCCCCAGCGGGGTGCCGTATCGCGAATTGATTGGCCCCTTCCGGGCGCTGGCCGCAGGCAAGTTCCGCCGTTCGGGCGCCGAGAAGCTGCGCCATTGGGTGGCCCATCAGACGATCCCCTACCCCGGGCGCTTCCGGGCCGCGGTTCGGGCAGCCGGTGTGGGCCGTGCGTTACGGCCGCTCGTGCCGCAGGCCTTGCGAGCCATGCTGGATCTCGCGCCGGCCAGTGTGCCTCCGGCGCAGAGCTGGCCCAGCCTCACGCCCGCTCGGGGCGAGCGGCGCGCGCGGGTGGCTCTGCTGACCGGCTGCGCCCAACAGGTGCTCGATCCGGACATCAACACGGCCACGCTCGAGGTGCTGGCGCGCAACGGCGTGGAGGTGGTCATCCCGTCAGGCCAGGGCTGCTGCGGCGGCCTGGCATGGCACGCGGGAGATTGGGCGGCGGCCCAAGCCTTTGCCCGGCGCAACCTCGAGGCTTTCCCGGCAGACGTGTACGCGATCATCACCAATGCCGCCGGCTGCGGCTCGACGATGCGCGAATACCACCTCGTGCTGCGCGGCACGCCTGACGAGGCGCGGGCCGAGGAATTCCGCAAGCGCGTGGTGGACGTGTCCGTTTTCCTGGCCCGGCTCGGCTTGCGGGAAGCGCCCGCGGGCAACGGCCATGCGCAGCGGATCGCCTATCACGATGCCTGCCACCTGGCGCAAGCCCAAGGCGTGCGCCGCGAGCCGCGCGATCTGCTGCGCGCCATTCGCGGCGTGGAGCTGCTGGAGCTGTCGGAGCCGCACCTCTGCTGCGGCAGCGCCGGCTCCTACAACCTGGACCAGCCTGTGCTGGCTACGGCGCTGGGCGAGAAGAAGGCTCGCGCGGTGATCGCCTCCGGCGCCGACGTCCTGGCCACGGGCAACATCGGCTGCCTGACCCAACTGCGGGCGCACCTGGCCCGGCTCGGCTCGCCGCTGCCGGTGCGCCATACGATGCAGGTGCTGAGGGATGCTTACAACGCTTAGGATTTACGATTTACGATTTACGATTTACGAGCGCAAGGCCCGGACGGGCGATGGCTCGCAAATGGGCACATTCCCGAGTAGTAGCGTAAGCCTCTGGCTTGCGGTCGTCCCGGCAAGCTTCCAGCTTGCCGAGTCCATGCCTGCGCGGCGCCAACCTGAAAGGTTGGCGGGACTAAAGCAAGCCGGAGGCTCGCTCTACTAACGAATGGCGGTGCTGATGAGATGTGCCCCTCGTAAATCGTAAATCGCAAATCGTAAATCCCAGGGGTTCAGGGCAGCGCGGCCAGTACGAACTGAGCGCCGTTGGTGAGGTCCTGGTTGAGCCGCTGCCATTCCAGCGTGAGGGGCGCGAGCGTGCTGTCCGGGGCGGCGCTGACGATTTCCTCGCTGGTCCCAAGCGCCGCGCCGATGCGATCCAGGGCGACCTGCGGGGCGGGCCTCGACGCCAGGTGCCACGCCCATATCGCCCCGAACAGGACTGCGGCGATCGGACCCGCCAGCCAAAGTGCGAGGGGCGGTTTGCGAGGCGCGGGCGCGGGCTGTCCGGCTGAGCGCACGGCGTTCATGATCGAGCCGTGCAGGGTGGTCGGGGTTGTCGGCTCGGGCAGGGAGCGGCTCAAGGCGTGGTGTAAAGGTGCGTCGTTGCTCATGTTTTCGTAAGGCGTCCAAGGCTGGCGGCGGCTGAAGGTTGCGGAGGGCACGTTTTCGCCTGCAGGACGCCCGCCGGAGCTGTGGCCGCGGGGAACCGGACGCCCTGCAGGCTAAAGCTAAAGCCGCTGCTCCTGCGCGCCGGCAGAAGGTCGGGCCGCGATTCTTCGAGCGCGCGACGAAGCGTCCGCCGAGCGCGGAACAGCATGACTTTCACGTGCGTGGCCGTGCGCTCGAGCACCTGGGCAATCTCCCGGACCTGCATCCCGGACGCGTAGGTCAGCCACAGCGCCTGGTACTGCATCGGGGGGAGGACTTGTTTTGCCAGCGCCCAGAGGCCCCGCCCGTCGTCGCGCGAGGCCAGGGCCCGGGCGGGGTCGCTATCATCAACGCGCTCGGGAGTGAGCGGCTCGGCGGGCGGCGGCGCGGCCCGGTGGTGATCAATACAGTTGTGGCGGGCGATGGTGAACAGCCAGCCGGCGAAGGGATGGCGGGGCTTGTAGCTGCGGATGGCCCGGAAGGCTTTCAGGAAGGTTTCCTGGGCGACCTCGGCGGCATCGGCGGGGTTGGGGCAGGTCTGCAGGATAAAGCCGTAGATGCGCCGCTCGTAGCGCAAGACCAGCGCCTCGAAGGCATCCAGCGAGCCGGCCTGGGATTGCCGGGCCAGTTCCTCGTCCGACTGTTGCTCGAGTTCCGCTACCATCGATCACGAGGGGGCTACATGCATGGGCGCGGCTCGCGCGCTCTCCAGTTAGATAGCGCAAAGTCGCCTGAAAATCCAGCTAGTCCGTTGCTTCTTTGGCGGCCTTCTTGTGCGCCTTGCGGGCGGCATCGGCCTTCATCATACCCACGGCGTCCGTGGCCGGCAGGCTGAGCTTGATGGTGAGGGCCTGGCCGTCCTGGCTCACCGTGAGGCCCTGGGCGAACTTCGCCGTCTCGGGCTTGTCCTGCTGCAGCTTCATCAACGCGATGAGACCCTGGGCGACGGATGCCATGTGGCCGGCGACTTCCTCGTCCTGGGCCTGCAGGTTCAGGACGCCGTTGAGTTGGTCACCCGAGGCGCCAAGCTGAAGCAGGCCCTGCTGCGCCAGCTTCAACAAGGCGGCGTTGGGGTCGGCCGAAGGCAGGTTGAACCGGGTGGCGGCGCCTTCCAGGAAGCTGGTGTCGCCGGTGGCGCCCAACTGCGGGAAGCTCTGTGTCGAAGCCAGGCTGGGAGAGGTCCCGTCAATGACATCCAGCGCCTGGGCGACGCGCTCCTCGCGCTGGCCGAAGACGACGCGCGCCCCGTCAATGGCGGCATAGACGCGCGGCTTGACGCCGTTCTTGGCCTTCTTCTTGTCGTCTATCCAGTTGTAGATGGTGTGCTGCTTGTACGTGTTGTTCTGGGAATCATGCGCGGCTTTGGCCAGCGTGACCAGGCGGTCGGCATCGAAATCTGCATAGACCAGGAGCACGCCATCCTGGGGGGTGGTGCCGGTGCTGTAAACGGTGACGCCGTGAAGCTGCGTGCGCAGGTCAACGCTGACAATGGCCTTGAAGGCCGCCAGCTTGGCCTGGCTCTCGGGCTTGTCCATTTCGCTCAGGATGTACTGCCCGATAGCCGTGGGGCGGAGGCCGTCGAAATCCACGTGGGCCACCCAGGACGGGTTGCCGGCGACCTCTGCCCGCTGGAGCGGGGCGGCCAGGGCGGTGAAGGCAGCGGCGGCGAGGCAGCTTGCGGCGAGGACGGCTCTAGAGCAGGTGCATTTCATATCTCAGTCGTGTTTCCAGGTTGATGGTGAACCACGTTGCGTTTGAATAGGGATACGTGGGCAACGGGCGGGAGGTTACACGGCGCATGAGGGTTCCGGTGGGGACGCTATGCCCGGCAGTGGGCAGGAGGCTGGCGGCTGAAATCCGAAACCCGAAGGCCGAAGGCCGAAGGAAAGCCGAGGTCCGAAGTCCGAATCCAGCACTTCCAGGCACTCGGCTTCCACAATGGACCTGGGATGGAGATCTCCGGGTTTCGGGCTTCGGGCTTCTTTCGGCCTTCGGATTTCGGGTTTCGGAATTGGCTGCCGGATTGCACCGACAGCGTCGAGCATCCGGAATCTCTAATCAACCCACCTGCTAAATGCCCGCTGCAGCCCCGCCGCTTAGCTGCCTCCAACAACCCGGGGCGGCGCCTGCTCTCCATTGCCCTCATCGAAGTACAGCACGCCATTGACCTCCGAATAGTTCACGTATTGGCGCCAGGTGAAGCCATCGCCCGGACAGCTTGCCTCCAGCCGGTGCGTCTCGCAAACCGGTTTGGCCGTGCCCGATTCCACAAGGGCTTCTCTCAGCACGCGTCCCGCCGGCTGGCGCTGCGGGGCGACGCCCAGCAGCCATAGCACCGTGGGGGCGACGTCAATGTTCCCAGTCGGCAGGTCGTCCTTGAAGCCTACGCGGAAGTCCGGCCCCGCGGCCACGCAGGTGTTGTGCATCTCGTAAGGGCTCAGGGTCCCGTGTATCCCCTGCCCTGGTCCGTATTTGCTCGAGTCCGTATAGTCCAATCCCGGCGCGCCGTATTTGCTGGGATCACGCCGCCAGCGCAGGGCGACAATGATGTCGGGCGCCGAGGGTGCGTCCAGCCGCAGGTCACGCAGGCGGAAGGCGCCATCCACCGGTTGCTGCGTCAGCACCACGCCGCAGTAAGGCTGCGCTTGCAGGAAATGAACGACCTTCTCCACGTCATTGGTCTGGTGACCCTTCACGTAGAGGAACACTGAGCTGCTGTTGCCTACGACCATGACGTCCGACTCCCGCGCGCCGCCCGCCGGCACCGAGCGATACGCATGAAAGCCGGCTCCTTTGAGAGCGTCGGCCAGGTCCACGGTCTGGTCTATGGTCGAGAAGCCGTGATCAGACACGACGATGACGTCCGTCTGCGCGCGCAGGCCCTTTTCATCCAGGGCGGCCAGCACGCGGCCCAGGGCGTCGTCCGAGTGCCTGATGGCGGCTAGCGACGCGGGAGAACCGGGGCCGGTGTCGTGCTGCGAAAGGTCGGGCTCGCTTAGCCACAGGACGGAAAGAGCCGGCACGCCTTTCTCCCATAACGGGCCGACGAGTGCGCGGGTTGTCCAGAGGTCACGCGCGAGGCCGGTGTTGGTCTGCGCGGGAAACCGGCCCAGAGTGTGGGTCAATGCCTCCAGGCGCTCTTCGGGTAACCCTTGGCCTGCGAATACCGTAACGCCGAGCGCGTCGGCGCGCCGCGCCGCCCGGTCCTGCAGCAAGACGACGTCCTTCGCGCCGGCAATGACGGTCCTCAGACCGCGGCTATGGAGGGTTTCCGCCGCTGTTGGGAACAGCAGGTAGCGGCCTCCGCTAACGGAATCGCCTTTGCGCACCACCTCCAATTGTTCTACGAAGACTTTGTCGGCGGGATTAATGGCGGGCCGGAACTCCTTGTTGCCCACGATGCCGCTCTGTCCCGGGTACACGCCCGTCGCCAGGGCAGTCGCATTGACCTCGGTGGTGCAGGGATACACCGAGTGGTGCTTCTTGAACTCCACGCCCTGCCCCGCCAGGCGCACGAGGTTTGGGGTGTTCGCTGCCGTGACGAAATCGGGCCTCATGCCGTCCCACACTACCAGGACGATGTGGGTAGCTTTGTTGCCGGCGGCGAATGCCCTGCCCGGCAGGAGAATAAGCGTCAGGACGGTGAATAACTTCCAGGTTATTGACATGGCCTTTAGAGTCAGTCTGCTCAAGAGCATAGGAAACTGGGCTTAAATGAGGATATTCGTGAGGTGAACAGCGGGTGAACCAAAGTTCACGGGATTGTAACAGACCGGGACGCTGTCCCGTGCACACACGGAAGGGAGGCCCGGCGGCTTGCTGAAGCGGGCTAGGGCAATTCGGCTCAAACGCAGCAGGAGGTCAGCCATAAGTTGGCAACGGGGCGTCAGCCTAGCCATCCTTCGGGCCTCGCCAATCATATTTTTAGCCTCCAGTTAAATCGCAGGGCAGGCTCTGGCCTGCCCTGCGTGTGAAACGATCACCGGCTCAGCCCCTTATGGCTGGCGGATGGTGTAGTAAGTCTGCGGGTTCGTCGCCGCGCTCGGGTCCGTGAACTGGTAGTGCCCGGCCGGATTTTCGGTCGGATGGCCCAGGACCTGCCACTGGTTCAGCGGCAGCGTCACGTTCGTGCAGCCGAGGACCGTAAAGCTCAAACTGGGCGTGCTGGCAAAACCGAAGCTAAATCCGGCTTCACTCAGTGAGGCACCGACCAAAGTCGGCGGGGTGACGCCGACAATCGTCTGGACCACTGCGGCAGCGCTGTAGCCGGTGGCCGCGACTACGATGTATTTTGCTCCCGAGCCTTGCAAAAGCACGGACTGGGCCGGGTTGAATATGATCTTGCCCGATTGAGTTGTATCGTAAGCCGCCGGCGGCAGGGTGGAGCCGTTTACCGTAATGCCGGTGATGGCAGCATGCCAGGCCTGATCGACCGGCGTGTTCGTGACCGCAAACGTGCTGCTGACAATGGCCCCGTTTTGCGCCGTCAGAATGGGCGGCGGAATAAGTTGTGCAACGTTGGGCATCGCTTGCGGCACAAAGGTGAGACCTTTCAGGGAAGTAGTGCCAGTGGCGGTGTAGAGCACATTGCTGGAGGTGATCGTGATGTTCTGGTTCCAACCGGCCGCGTCGGTGACCCGGACGACGCTATTGCTCTGGGTGCCGCCGCTGCCCGTCGTGTAGAACAGGTTAACTCCGCCGTTGCCGTTGGTGGTCGCAAACAGCCCGTCAATGCCGGTCTTGTTAGTGAAGCTACCGTTGGCATTCCAATTACCCTGCGCCAGGGAGAATTTCTTGATAATGCCATTCGTCCCGCTCACCTGGTCAGCGATATAGAGTACATCGTAGGAGGCGCCGCTGTTGGTGGAGATCATATAGAAGTCCGATGCGTATTGATCGGTAGTCAGGTTATTGGCGAATGTCACGTCGTATAACCCCGTGTCAGGATCATAGCCGAGCTCGTAAACCACGGGAATGTTCTGGCCGGCGACTGCCTTCTGCGTTTCGACCCAGGGAGCGTGGCCGAAGGTCTTTACCACCACGTTGTTATAGTTGTTCAAGTTAGGATCGTTGACGTTCACGCCAAGAGAGCTGCCCTGGTAGAGTCCGCCTTTGTCATCCGCGATCCAGGTCGAGTCATCGGCCAGCACGCAAGCCGCTCGTGCCTGGCTGCCGCCCAGGGAGACCGACGTGTAAGTGCCCAGGACGTTTAGGCTATTGGTGTTGTTCAAGCCTGCCGCGGCCCGATTGAGATTCAGGGTTTCATCGGGCGTAGCCGCGCTGCCATCGGCAAACGCCGCGAAACACACCAAAGTCCCGTCATCGCTGAGCGCCAGCCGGCCAGTGCTGCCGGAGGAGGATTGGCGCAGCGCATTGCTCCCCGTGGCGCTGATCGGCACGATGTTCACCGGCGCGCCTTGATTGGCGGTGGAGGGACTGACCTCGATCACACTGAAGGTGGTATTGTTCTGCAATGTATCAATCTGCAGGATTGCCAGGTTGCCCGGGGTGAACGGAACCGGCGGCGCTCCGATGGTGAAGGTGGCTGAACTGGTCTGGAAGGGCGCACCGTAGCCTACCACTGTATACCTGATGTAGGCACCGTAAACCGGCGATGAGCCGTTGACAGTGGCAGTCAGGTTCGTAAAGGCGATCAGCCCATTGGTTGCCGCCTGTTGGACGTCGCCGCCCAGAGTCCAGCCTCCAGCACCGCCCACGGCTGCCGTGATGGTGACATTGGCGTAGGGATTCGTCGTGCCATTGCCATATTGATCTGACACGAGAAAAACGGGATTGGCAGTCAGGGTGCCGCCGCTGGCGGAAGGGGCGGCAGCCTGGGTGGTGAGGGCCAGTTTCGTAGCCACCCCGGCAGCGAGCGGTTGGGACACGCGGGCGGAGCCAAAACCCTGGGCGACGACCGTAATGTTGAGCAGACCGCTGGCCTGAAGCAGAACAGACTTAGCGGGATTAAAGACAATCTCCCCTGCGTAGTTCGTATTGTAAGCCGTATTCGTCAAAGCCACGCCATTCACATAGATGGCTGTGATATGCGAGCGCCACGTGGCATTATCGGTGAAGGTGTTCGTGAACAGGTTGTCCACGGAAGCATTGGGATCAAAGGCAAGTGTCGGCGGAGGAGTTCCCGAGGTCCCTCCCACGATCACGTTGTCATAGCGCCAATTGCCGGACGAGTTGTTATATGTTCCGTTTAGATAGTTAACGCAATCGGCGTTGCCATGAGCGGCATTGACAATGCGGATTCCAAACAGAGGATTGTTCTCCGCAGCCGATACGCCAGTCAAATCCACTACAATGTTGTCGTAGAAGCCTTGGCCGTTTGTCTGAAAGAAGTAATTGCCGGCCACGACATTCGGATTGGCGGAGTTGTTTAGGATGAAAGTGGGATTGGCCCCATAAGCAATGGTGTTGGCAACATTCGTCGTAACCCAGCCGTCCGTGGTGTATAGCACGCACATCTTCGCCTCGCCCTGGGTGGTAAAATAGAGATTGAAGGCACAAACGATGTTGGAGTAACCCGATGTGCTGACATCAAACTCGGCGCCTTGCGTGCCAATCGGAGCCGCCGTGTTCCAGCCGCTGTTGTCTGTGCCAGCGCCCGTGGTGCCGCCGCGCACACGCCAGCCGTAAGAATCATTCCCAGTTGCGGGGTAGGGAGACCCGGTCGCCGTAACATCAGCCCAGGCAAGGCTATAAGCAGGGGAAGGGCTTTTGAAAGTGTACGTGTTGGTCATGCCCAGGACCACCGCCAAACCCGAACCTGTGGTCGGCGCCGGACTGTTGTAGGGTGCTGCTTGATTCCCGATGAGATCGAAACTCCAATCGGCAATGACATCAATAGTCTGCCCCTGGATCAGCACGTTATCGAAAGTCCAGTTACCGGAGGTGTTGTTGTACACGGCCCCCGTGGTGTCCACGCAATCGGCTCCCGTGGAGGCGTTGACCATGCGCACGGCGAACGCGGTGTCGTTGTCCACGCCGGAGAGGCCGCTGAGGTCCACGGTGACCTGGTTGTTCCAGCCACTCGCCAACTTAATGTATGTGCCGGTCACCGTGTTGGCGCTGCTGGTGTTGGTCGCAATGATACCGGCAGCGGCCGAGACGATGTTGGCGTTGAACCAGTGAGTGCCGTCAGTGGTATATTGCACTTGCAAATTGGCCTCCGCGTCCAAGGTGGCATTCACATCGAATGAGACCTTGATTCGGTAATAACCGAACGTGCTGCCCGCGAACTGGGCGCCCTGCGTGCCGATAGGGGCGCTCGTTGACCAGCCATTGCCCCGACTTCCGTTGATGGTGCTATAGCCGCGAATACGCCAGCTATTGGCACCACCGGAAGAACTGCCCGCGAGGGCCTGTATGTCGGGATTGCTGATGCTGTTGGTATTGTTGTAGTTGTTGCTCATTCCCAAGGCGCTGGCCGTGCCCAAACCTGTCGAGGGCTGCGGACTGCTGTTGATGCCAGCCGCGATATTATCGAACGTCCAGGCAGTGAGTGTGGTGGCGGCCTTCAACTCGGAGAGGGAAGCCAGCAGCACCATGGCACTCCAGACGGTCATTCTTCGCTTATTCATTTTCATTATATTGCTTTCCTGTGTCAATTGGGTTCATTGCTCTTCACTGCCGCAACTAACGGCCTGGCAACTTCGTATCTGAAAGTGACGAACACGCGACGGTAAGGTGACAATTGCGTTACGTTGACTGCTCTCCGGCTGTCGACAAGAGAGTGGCGGGGAAGTGGAGTCGGGTAAGCACAACCAAGTTGTCACCTAATTGTAACATCACAAACGCCTGATTCTGTGCTTATTTATGCTCCGTACTTTTCGAACGGAAGAAGGCCGGATGCAGACACCAACGATTAGCGAATGAAATTAAACTCAAAGGAAACCGCCGGATTCACCTTGATTGAGCTGCTGGTGGTGATTGCGATTATCGCCATTCTGGCGGCGCTGCTGTTGCCAGCGTTGAGCCGGGCCAAGTCGAAAGCCCAGCGGGCCGTTTGTCTGAGCAACCTGAAGCAGTGGGGATTGGCGGACAATATGTATCTGGACGACAACAATCAGACGTTTCCGTACCCCAGATATCAGGATTATGCCGGGACCGCGGATCAGGACAACCCGGCATGGCTGTCCATTCCGACCTATCATAACCAAAATGAAGGCGACGATGTTTGGTTCAACGCCCTGCCTTCCTATGTCGCCAATAAGCCCTTGTATGTGTGGGCATACAACCCAACCCTTTTTTATGGTTCCAAGTCCATATTCACCTGCCCGACCGCTTTTTCCCAAGGTATTGCCTCCGAGGACGCGGTGGCGGCCACGGATAAGTATGACATGATTCCGGGTGTCCGTCCGTTGTTCCAGTATGCGATGAACTCGAAGTCCATCGCCAACGAGAATATCAGTGCGGGTGGACCAATAAAGCTCCAAGTGAACATGGTGGCCCATCCCTCCGCCTTCGTGCTTTTTTCCGACGTTCGCAACCGTTCTTCCGAACAACCCTTTTATCCCATGGGCGACGCCAATCAGTTTATTCTCGCCACCCCGCATTGCTACACCACACGCTTTTCCTCACGGCATAGCCAGGGCGGCCTCATCACGTTCAGCGACGGTCATGCAGCATTCTTCAAATACGGCTATGTCGTGTCTGACGGCACCGCTGTTGCTCCTGCTGGTCCGACCGTTGGCCGACCCGTTTCCCCCGGTCACGACCCCGGCCGCCCCGATGTGAACTGGGATTGCGCCGGCTATCCCGTCATTAATTGATGTTCGGGCGCGGCATCCCTGCCGATCTTGCCGTCCCTGCTTGCGCAGGCGCATTCGTAGGTGCTCGGGGCTTCGTGTCACATAAACGTAACCTGCGCGTCACCAGCCTGTAACCCGAGCAGGCTTAATTAGGCCCATGAACGTGCGGCGGTCCAAGCTGGCCGAATTCCGACTCGCGCAGGCAGGGGCTCGTGATTCTGCCCCTCCGGCCCCGACGGCGGTTTCCAGCGCTGATTTCGGCCCGGCGGTCGCACCCAAGCCCCTTGACCCGGGGCGCTACCTGATCCTCATGCGCCAATTCAATAGCAAGACCAACGGGAGACGCCCTGCCCGGTCGCCGGTGCCGGCTGGCTGATGAGTGCTTCTCGGCCGGCATCGGCGCCGCTGCAGCTCGGAGAACGCCGCTTTCCCGGGGGCTTTACGGCCCCCGGGAAAGCCCTTTTGGAGGACGCCCCGCGCGTTACGAGATGACCACGAAACTGCAGGTTGCGTTGCCCGACGGTTTAGCTAACGCTTGGCTGATGCAGCAATTCGATCACCATCTGGCGGAGCTGAAGGAAATGCTCCTCACGATGGCCAGCCATGCCGAGTCCTCGGTGCATAAATCCGTGGAAGCCCTCGGCAAACGCGACTATGAACTCGCCCAACAGGTGCAGACCGAGGACAGCGTTATTGACCGCTTCGAAGTGGACGTGGATGACCTGGCCATCAAGCTCCTGGCGCAGGCGCCGGCGGCCCCCGAGCTTCGGCTCATCACCGTGGCCATGAAAGTCTCGCAGAACCTCGAGCGCGTCGGAGATGAGACCACGACCATTGCCCGCCGCGTGCAGGAACTCTGCCGGGAAGCTCCCTTGAAGCTGACCTTGAGCATTCCGCAGATGGCCAAGCTGGCGGCGCTGATGCTCAAAGCCGCGCTGGACGCCTTCGTCAACCAGGACCCGGTCGCTGCCCGCGCCTTGATTCCCAAGGACAAGGAGATTGACTCGCTCAACAAGCAAAACCACCAGCAATTGGCCGCGCAGATGATCGGCGACCCGGAATCGGTCACCCGCTGCCTCAGCCTGATGGTCATCTCCAAGAGCCTGGAGCGCATCGCCGACCATGCCAAGAACGTAGCCGAGGAGGTGGTGTATCTTTGCGAAGCCCGCGACATCCGGCACTCCGCCCTTCAGGATGGACCGTAAGAGCCGTTCATGCCGCAGGGCCAAGCGATACCAAAGTGAAAGCGCGAATCCTTGTCGTGGATGACGAGCCCGAGGCGGTCGAACTGCTGGAGTTCAACCTGAAGAGAGCGGGCTTCGAAGTCCTCAGTGCCACCGACGGCGCGCAGGCGCTCAGGCAGGCGCGCTCCGTTTCGCCGAACCTGATCGTGCTCGACCTGATGTTGCCCGAGATAGACGGCCTGGAGGTCTGCAAAATGCTGCGCCGTGACCCCGCCACCGCCCGCATCCCCATCATTATGCTCACGGCCAAGGCCGCCGAGGTGGACCGCATTGTCGGCCTGGAAATCGGCGCCGAGGACTACGTGACCAAGCCCTTCAGCCCGCGCGAGCTGGTGCTGCGCATCAACAAAGTCCTGCGGCGCGGCCAGCCGGACATGGGGCTCCCCGACGTGTTCCAATTTGGCGACCTGCTGATTGATACTCCCCGCCACCTGGTCAAGTGGCGCGGCAAATCGGTCGAACTCACGCACACGGAGTTCAACCTGCTGGCGTTGCTGGCCAAGCGCTCCGGCCGCGTGCAGTCGCGCGAACAACTGCTCCGCGATGTCTGGGAATACAATAGCCTGATTGACACCCGCACCGTGGATACGCACATGCGCCGGCTCCGCGAGAAGCTCGGCCCCGCCTCCAAGCACCTCGATACCGTCCGCGGCGTGGGCTACCGCTTCCTGGACTCTATCGCTTGAGGAGGCGCCTGCCAGACCGGGCGCATCACACCACTGCGGCCCTCCTCAGTAGTAGAAGCTCGAAATCCGAAACCCGAAATCCGAAACAAATCGCAATGCTCCAATCCCTAATGCTCAACACGCACGGTAGCCGCAGGTTTCCGTCATTGCTGGTTCGAGCATTTGGATTTGTTTCGGATTTCGGATTTCGAGCTTCGGATTTGGCTGCTCAGCACCCGGCGGCAGTGTCGAGCGGGGCCCTGCAAGCCCTCGCTGGCCACCTGCTAATCCTGCGCCTAACCTGAGGGGTAACCGCATGACCGAAGACCAAAAGCTGGCAGCCCTGGCCCTGCAGACCCACCAGGAGGTCATCTTTGACAGCATGGTGGAAGGCTTACTGCTGCTGGACGAGCGCGGCCGCATCCAGCTCGCGAACCGCGCCTTTCTCGCCTTGTTCGGCCTCGCCGCCGAGCCCCGCGGCCGCACCATTATCGAAGCCGTTCGCCAGCACGAACTGGCCGCCTTGGTGAAGTCCCTCGAAACCCAGCGGCAGGTCCTGGGCTACGAACTCAAGCTGCCCGGCCTCAACGAACGCTGGCTCCAGATCAATGCCGCCGCCATCTTCGACGACCGCGGCGAACGCCACGGCACCGTCCTCGTCTTCCACGACCTGACCCGGCTCAAACAGCTCGAAAGCGCCCGGCAGGAATTCGTCGCCAACGTCAGCCACGAATTGCGCACCCCCCTCTCTCTCATCAAAGGCTACGCCGAGACGCTCCTGGACGGCGCCCGCAACAACCCGGAGGTCGCCACCCGCTTCCTGCAAACCATTGACCGCAATGCCGAGCGGCTCAAGCTGCTCATCGAAGACCTGCTCACCATCTCCGAACTTGAATCCGGGCGAGTGACCCTCAACCTCCAGGCCATTTCCCTGCCGCAGGTCGTGGGCAAAGTGATTGAGGATTTCAAAGAGCGCGCCGCCGCCCGGGGCGCGACCCTGGTCAATCACGCGCCCGAAGTCGCCGTGCGCGCGGACATGAACCGCCTGGAGCAGGTGCTCGGCAACCTGGTGGACAACGCCATCAAGTATGGCCGCCCCAAGGGCACCGTCATCATCGGCGGCCAACCCCGCGACAACGGGCAGGTCGAAATGTTCGTGCAGGACGACGGCCCGGGGATACCGCCCGAGGCGCTGGAGCGTGTGTTCGAGCGCTTCTACCGTGTGGACAAGGCGCGCTCACGCGAGCAGGGCGGCACGGGCCTGGGCCTGGCCATTGTGAAGCACCTTGTCCAAAGCCACGGCGGCCGCGTCTGGGCGACCAGCGAACCCGGCCAGGGCGCCACTTTCTTCCTCCTCCTGAAACAAGACCCCGGCGCCGCCTAGCCCGCGCTTTGGGGCGTCGGAAGATGCTGGGCCGGAGAGCCTTGCGCCTCCGTATGTCTGTGCCCTTTGGTTAAACATCTTCTACACTCTTGCGATTACGGCCTTTCAGCTTCAGCCGTATTCGCAAGCATTTATGACTGCGCCGCTTGTGGGTTCCAGCCTCCGGGCGCCCCACGCTCACCCGTCCGTGGCCTCGCCGTATGCACACCGTCACCTCACCGTAGTACCTCTAATAGGCTATTAGAGGTACTACGGTGAGGTGACGGTGTGCATACGGCGAGGCCACGGACGGGAGTCGGCGCCGGCACTGACATGGAGTGCGGCGGCAAGGGTAGCGCGACGCGGCTTTGGCTAACCGCATCCAGCGCCGGCTCGGCGACTTACGCCAGTGCAATCCAACGCGCGCTTGCCGCCGCAGGCCCTAATGCCTTTGTCAATCGCCCTTGGGTAGCCATTCGGACGGGCGTTTTGTCGCTTGCGGAACGCCGCAAGACATCATAGAATGGCCGTATAATTCAGCAGGGATTGCTTCGCGTGATCTAATCTGAGACGAGGACCGGTAGCAGCAAGAGGAATACTATATGAAACTGGACGATCTGAAGAGGGCAGCAGCCAAGGCCAAAGAGGAGCTGCAGGCAGCGGAGCGCAGCTTTGCCGCACTGCACCGCAAAGCCACGGCCGTGAAGGCCAAAGCCGAGGAGGCCCGCCTCGAGCACAAGCGCGCCCGTAAATTGGCCAAACAAGCCAGGAAGCTGGCCCTGAAGGCCGAGGAATACGCCAGCCAGCAGGCCCGGGTTCTCGCCAAAGCCCAGAAGCGGCTCGCCAAGGCGCTCAAGAAGGCGCAGAAGGCGAAGGCGGCGCCAGCCAAGAAGCCCGCCGCGGTCGCCGCCGCCCCAAAGCCGCGGAAGGCAGCCCCGGCGAAGCCGATCTCCAGGAAACAACCCATTGCCCCGGCACGCCGCGAGCCCCTCCCCGCTACTGCGACTCCTTCGGCGCCCTCGCCGGCGCCCACACCGCCGACCCCGACTAGGCCGGCAGTTTAAGGCCGCATAGGAGCGCAGGTTTCAGCCCGCAGAACGCTCGAAAGGGCTGGATTTCCAGCAGCCGCACGCTGTGCAGACTGAAGCCTGCGCTCCGGCACGCGTGGTTCTGTGATTGCGCTGGGCCGTGGCGCTCGATAAAGTCCCCTAAATAATCGGTTCCTGGCACGGGGGCGCGCCTTACCGGGACTTGGCTCGGGGCGCTCCTGTCGGGCACAGGGACCAGGCTACGCTTACATTATGAAAACCTACCGCATTCTTGCTGCGCTCGTGGGGTCGGCGCTGGCGTCGCTGACGGCCAGCGCGCAGTTTGACCCGGCGCAGATGCCGCTGCCGATGGTCGGCACGGCTGACCACGGTCATGCCTACCCCGGGGCGATTGTGCCTTTCGGCATGGTCCAACTCAGCCCGGACACGCCCATCCAGGGGTGGGACGGGTGCTCCGGTTACCACTATTCGGATTCCGCCATCCGGGGGTTCAGCCACACGCACCTGGCGGGCACGGGCTGCGGCTGCCTGGGCGACGTGCTGGTCATGCCCACGGTCGGCGAAGTGCGGCTGGATGCCGGCACGCCCGGCAAGGGCTACACCTCGCGCTTCTCGCATGGCCGCGAGCTGGCCACCCCGGGCTACTACCGCGTGTACCTGGATGACCCGCAGGTCACGGCGGAGTTGACGGCGACCCCGCGCTGCGGATTCCACCGTTACACGTTCCCCGCCGCCGAAGACGCGCACATCATCCTGGACCTGGTGCACGGCGTGGGCAACAAGACCGCCGAAGCCACCATCGAGTTCGAGAACGATACCACGATCAGCGGCTCGCGCATTTCGGACGGCTGGGGCGGGCAGCGCGCCGTCTATTTCGTCATGCAGTGCTCGAAGCCGTTCGCTGCCTTCGGCCTGGAGCAAGGCAAAAAGCGGCTTGCGGGGGCTGAAGCGCGGAAGGGCAAAGGCCGAGATCTAAAGGGGTATGTGAGCTTCAAGACGACGGCTGGCGAGGTCGTCCTCCTGAAAGTGGGCATCTCCGGCACAGGCATCGAGGGAGCCCGCAAGAACCTGGCCGCCGAAATCCCGGGCTGGGACTTCGGCTGCGCCCGGGATGCCGCTGTCCAGCAGTGGCGGGACCTGTTCAACACCTTCCGCATCAAGGCCTTTGATCCGCATGTGCGCGATACCTTCTATGCCAACCTTTACCTGTGCTGCCAGGCGCCGATCCTCTACAACGACGTGGATGGCACTTACCGCGGCATGGACCACCAGAACCACTCCGGTGCAGGCTTCCAGAACTATACGATCTTCTCGCTGTGGGACACCTACCGTGCCGAGCACCCGTTGCTGACGCTTCTCCAGCCGGAGCGGGTGGACGATATGGTGCAGTCTCTCCTGGCTGAATACCGGGAGTCGGGCCTGCACACGACGCCCATCTGGCCGCTCTGGGCTAATGAGACCTGGTGCATGATCGGCTACCACTCGGTGCCGGTCATCGTGGACGCTTATCTCAAGGGCTTCCGCGGCTTCGATGGCGAGGCGGCCTACCAGGCGATGCGGGACACGGCCATGCAGGACCGGAACGGCCTCAAGGACTACCGCGAACTGGGTTACGTGGTCTCGAAGCCGCGCGGCGAGGCCACCTCGCGGACCATCGAGTACTGCGTGGACGACTGGTGTATCGCGCGCATGGCCGAGGCCTTAGGCCACACCGAGGACGCGCGGCTCTTTTATCAGCGCTGCTCGAATTACCGCAACCACTTCGACCGCAGCGTGGGCTTCTTCCGCGGGCGCAAGGCCGATGGCAGTTGGCGAACGCCGTTCGTGGACAACGCGCTCGTCGGGGACGAATACACCGAGGCCGACGCCTGGCAATACGCCTTTGGCGCTCAGCACGACTTGCCCGGCCTCATCGCGCTCTACGGAGGTGACCAGGGCTTCATTAAGAAGCTCGACGCGCTATTCGAGGCGGACTCGACCATTCAGACGGACATCCCGGATATCAGCGGCTTAATCGGCCAGTATTCGCAGGGAGACGAGCAGTGCCACCACGTTGCCTACCTCTACAACTACGCCGGCGCGCCCTACAAGACCCAGCAGCGCGTGCGGCAGGTCATGGCCACGCTCTACGACGACACCCCCTGGGGCCAGTGCGGCAACGTGGACTGCGGGCAGATGGCGGCATGGTATGTGTTCAGCGCGCTGGGCTTCTATCCCGTGACCCCGGCCAGCGGCATCTACATTATCGGCAGCCCGGTGGTGAAGGAAGCGGTGGTGTGCCTGGACGCGAAGAAGTATGGCGGGCGGAAGTTCATCGTGCAGGCCGAGAATAACAGCGCGAAGAACATCTACATTCAGTCGGCGTGGCTCAGCGGCAAGCCGCTCGCGCGGGCCTGGCTGACCCACAGCGAGATCACTGCCGGCGGCGTGCTGCGCCTGGTGATGGGGCCCAAGCCCAACCGCGAGTGGGGCCGGGCCCAGGAGGCGCGCCCGCCAGCCACCATGCCCGAGGGCTTCCAATACCGGGAGTTGCCGCCGCCATCAGACGATAAGCCGGTGGTGCTCGCCCTGCCAATCCGCGTCGTGTGCGGGGCCGACCACCCGGTCGAGTCTTTCGTTCCCGACCCGAACCTGCTCTTTGGCGGCGTGAACCATAAGGAGGTCGCCATAGACACCAGTGCCGCGCACGCCGCGCCGGCCGGCGTGTACCAGACCGAGCGCTACGCCAAGGACCTCTCCTGCACGTACCCGGTGCCCAAGAGCGGGCGCTACCTCGTTCGACTGCACTTTGCCGAGATCTTCGACAACGAAGCCGGAAAGCGCCGGGAAAACGTGCTGATTAACGGCCAACCGGTGCTGCAGGACTTCGACATTTATGCCGCTGCCGGCGGGTTGAACAAGGCCGTGGTGAAGGAGTTTGCGGGGATCACTCCCGATGCGCACGGGGACATCGTTATCCGGGTCAAGACCGTCCCCGAGAGCCCCGACAAGAACGCCAAGCTCTGCGGGCTGGAAATACTGGCGGCGGATGCGGGGCGGTGAAGTGGGACACCGGAATTGCCCTTTTAGGGAGCACGGTTAGCTTCGCCGGGTACCGGGCATTTCTCAGAGGAGAAATCCGAAATCCGAAGCTCGAAGTCCGAAACAATACCGAATAGGAAAGGGGAAATGTCCAAAACCTCCGCAGATGAGGCGTTTGGCCTGTTCTGTCATTGGAGCATTTGGATTCGTTTCGGATTTCGAGCTTCGGGTTTCGGATTTGGGAGGCTGGCGCGCAATAGTGCTGTTGGGATGGTCTCCCTTTCCCCATTCCCTTCCGCAGCCGACTGCTGCGGTCAGCCTTTGATCTCTAGCTGCGCGAAGGGGTTGTTGGCAAAGCCGCTGGACTTGGGCTCTTCGGGCTGCGGCTGACGTTCGCGCTCGATGCGCGCCGGAGCCGGGGCCCGGACGGGTTCCGGGCGGAGGGCCGCCGCGGGGATCGGCTCGGCACCATCGCCCTGGGTGGGGCTTTTTGCCCGCTTGTTCCGGGGCAAGGGGCTGATCATCACGTTGAGGCCGCGGCCAATCAGCTTGGGCTCGAAATCGGGATGGCCGTAGCCAGCGATCTGCTCCAGGAACTTCTGCACCACCTGGAAGCCATACTCCGTGTGCGCCATCTCGCGACCCCGGAACTTGAGGGTGACCTTTACCTTCATGTCTTCGCACAGGAACCCGATGGCGTTCTTGAGCTTCACGCTCAGGTCGTGCGGGTCAATCTTCGGGCTGAGCTGCACCTCTTTGACCCGGTTGGCATGCTGGTGCTTCTTGGATTCCTTGTCGCGTTTGGCCTGCTCGTAGCGGAACTTGCCGTAGTCCACCAGGCGGCACACCGGCGGCGTCGCGTTGGGAGCGATCTCGACCAGGTCCACCCCCTCGGCGCGGGCTTGCGTCAGCGCCTCCCCCAAGGTGAGCACGCCAAGCTGCTTGCCATCGGCCCCGATGACCCTGACCTCGCGGGCACGGATTTTCCCATTAACCCTGACGAACGGACCAGAAGAAGAAGAATTGCGGGAAGAGAAAGGGCGACTCAAGACACCCTCGCCGGTTGAGATCTATTCATGCAGCTTTGGCTGAACCATACTCGTACACCGTCATTATAGATTATAAACTACAACGCGTAAATACCCCTAAAGCTGCGCCCTGGCAAGCAAATACTTAGGGCTCAGCCAGTATTTTAGCGCGCTCCGCCTGATACTGTTCCGGGGTGATCTGGTCGGCGCGATACTTCTTGAGCAACTCCTGCAGGCGCTGCTCCTTGTCGGCGGAGATGGGCAGCGGCGGGGCCTCGATGGGCTGGTAGGTTGCGCCTTTCTTCATGGCGGGCGCGTTCGTGCCGCCGGGCTTGGTCCCGTGCTTCTCGGCCTTGGCTTTAGCCTCGGCCTCCTTGCGCGCCTTGGCGTCGGCCTTCTTCTTGGCTTCGGCTTCGGCCTTGGCTTTCTTCTCCGCTTCCTTGCGCGCCTTGGCTTCGGCTTCAGCCTGCTTCTTGAGCTCCGCCTTGTTGGTCACGACCAGGGGGGAAGTGGCGGTGGGGGGGGGTGCCTGCGTCGCATACCACTGATACGCCAACGGCGGAGTGCGGGGGGAAGTGGCGGTGGGCGGGGGTGCCTGCGTCGAGGTGGTGTCGGCCCGGATGGACAGGGCCGCCGAAGCCAGGAGGGCCGCTAACACTGCCCGGTAGCATCGTAGGAGTTGCATGGGGGCCTTATTACGTAAAATCAGGCATCAACGCAATAGCTTTCCGGAACTTACATTGCCGCCAGGCACTTGCCTCTCCCAGGCGCCGCGCCAGGGGTAGAGCACCACCGAGCGCAGCCGAAGCTGCCGGACCCGGGGGCGGCCGACCTTGATGCGCTGCCGGGCATCGAGCACGTTGTGGGTGCGAAGGAGTTGGAGCGTTTCCCAGCCGATCAGGACCGGCCAGGAACAGGCCAGCCGCAGCCGGACGGCGCGCCGCGGCAGCGCGTTGGTGTATTCCCAGCCGGCGCGCAGGTGCCCCTCGGCCCGGTCCAGGTAGGTGTTGTAGAGGGGGCGCAGCCGAGGTTCGTTGGCGGGGTCGAGGAGGTCGGCGGGCGTGAGGCCCAGCGAAGCCAGCGGCTCCGCCGGCAGATAACAACAGCCGCGGCGCAAGTCAGCCGGCACATCGCGGAGGATGTTCACGAGCTGGAGCCCCTTGCCAAAGCGCACCCCGGTGGCGAGCAGGCGCTCGGCATCCAGCCCGGCCTGCGGGAACAGGTGCGCCAGGCAAAGCCGGGTCCAAAACTCCCCAACGCACCCCGCTACGCGGTAGGTGTAGTCCTCCAGCTCCTGGTCTGTGCGCAGGGACGCGATGGCCCGCTCCGTAGCACCGCCGAAGCGCTGCAGGTCCAGCTCCTGCCCGCTGGTGATGATCCGCAGCACGGCCAGAACGAGTTCCCGGTCCGCGGGGGAGAGAGCTTGCAGCAAACCCAGGCTGGTCTCGCACTGCTCCAGCAGGATGCGCTCGGCGGGCGCGCCCTGGTGACGGGCAAGCGTGCCGAGTTCAAGGGGTGCCTGGCGCTCCCCCTGGATGCGGGCGCGGAATTCCCGCAAGGATTGCAGCCGTTGCTCCAGGGGCACCAGTTCCGTGTCGGCGATGGTATCCGTCGTGCGCGCCAGCAGATATGCCAGGCTGATCTGCGGGCGGACTTTGCGCGGCAGCAGGTGCAGCGTGAGATAAAAGGAACGCGACACGTCGCGCAACAGGCCGGACAGCAGCTCTGTTTCGGGAAGTGCCATGAGCCGGGGCCGGGTGCAACGCCTTCGGCGGTGGGCTTAGCTGAGTGCCTCGCGCCACCGCGCCAATTGGCGGCGCAGTTCCCGAGTGCCTGGGGCACCGGGCATTTCGCGGCGGGCCAGCGCGCGGCTCAGGTCAAAGACCTTGAGCACGCCGGAGTCAAAGCGTTTCTCCACGGCCTGGAATTCGGCCAGCGTCAGTTCGTTAAGGCGTTTGTGCTGCTCCTCCGCCCGGGCCACCAGGGCCCCGACGGCGTGGTGCGCCTGGCGAAACGGCACGCCCTTCCGGACCAGGTAATCCAGCACGTCGGTGGCCAGCAGCGCCGGGTCGCGCACGGCGGCCAGGCACTCGCCGCGGTTCACCGAAATGTTCCAGAGCATTGCTGTACAGATGCGCACGCAGGCGCGCACCGTATCGCTGGCGTCGAACAGCCGCTCCTTGTCCTCCTGCAAGTCGCGGTTATAGGTCATCGGCAGGCCCTTGAGCAGCGTCAGCAGGGAGACCAGGTCGCCGATCACGCGGGCGCTCTTGCCCCGTATCAGCTCGGCCACGTCGGGGTTCTTCTTCTGCGGCATGAGCGATGAGCCCGTGGTAAAGGCATCCGCGATGCGAATGAAGCCGAACTCCGCGCTGGACCACAGCACCAGGTCTTCGGCCAGCCGGGACAAGTGCACCCCCAGCAGGGCGGCGATGCTGCAATACTCGATCGCAAAGTCGCGGTCGCTCACGGCATCCATCGAGTTCTGCGTGAGCCGCGCCCGCCCGCGCGCGTCCACGAATCCCAGCAGCTCGGCGACCAGCGCCCGGTTCAGCGGCAAAGTGGACCCCGCCAAAGCGCCGCTCCCCAGGGGACAGACATTGACGCGCTGGAGCGACTCCTGCAGCCGCTGCCGGTCGCGCTCCAGCATCTCGAGGTAGGCCAACAGGTGATGGGCCAGGTAAACCGGCTGGGCGCGTTGCAGGTGCGTGTAACCGGGGATGAGCACATCCAGGTTGCGCGCGCCCAGCTCCAAGAGCGCCCGCTGGAGCATCCGCAGCTCCCGCAGCAGGCCCCAGGTTTCCTCCCGCATCCAGAGCCGCACGTCGAGCGCCACTTGGTCATTGCGCGAGCGCCCCGTGTGCAGCTTGGCCCCCGCAGGCGCCCGGCGCGTCAGCGCTTGCTCGATGTTCATGTGGACGTCCTCGGCTTCGGGGTCCCAGCGGAACTTCCCGGCCGCGATATCTTTGCCAATGGCATCCAGCCCCCGGATGATGGCGCGCAGTTCCTGCCGCGTGAGCAAGCCGATCTCCCGGAGCATCGTCGCATGGGCGATGGAACCGGCGATGTCGTGCCGCCACAGGCGCTTGTCGAACGAGATGGATTCCGTGAACCGCGCGACGGCCGGCGCCGGGCCGTCCTGGAACCGTCCGCTGCGGGACAAGGGACTGGTCTTTCTCATGCGCTTCAACCTGTGCCGAATGTGGGCCGGAGCCCGGGAAAAGTCACGGCTAAATGCAGGGCCAACCCGGGGATGGAACGACCTCGCTTCACCAAGACGAGCCTGGGCCCAAGGCAATTACACTGGTATGGCCCTGGCGAGGGCCAGGCGAGGGTCCGGTGTGTCTCCCATGGGGCCCGGGCCACATGGGAGACACACCGGGCACTCACCGGGGCCACATCGGGCCGACACCCTGCGCCCTCGGGCCAAATGGGACTGCTGGCAACCGGCTTCGCGGCTTTTTTGATGCCGCACATGCTGGCTTTCGCTAGTTTGAGCCTACGATGCCGGCATCACAGACACGGCGGGCCACGACGGCGGCAGCCAACGAGCCCGATTCCAGCGCGCCGCGCGGCGCCGGGGAACAGGGCTTGCGCCGGCGCGGCCCCCTGTGCCTGTGCCTGGCGCTCGTCACGCTGGCAGTCTACCTGCCGACGGCGCGCAACGATTTCGTCAACTACGACGACTCGGATTACGTCACCGAGAACCGGCATGTAAAGGCTGGCCTGACCCTGGAAACTGCCTCTTGGGCCTTCAAGACCCGCCATGCCAGCAACTGGCATCCGCTGACCTGGCTGTCGCACGCCCTCGATTGCCAGCTCTTCGGCGTCAATGCCCCACCGATGCACCTGGTCAGCGCTCTGCTCCACGCGGCGAATACGGTCCTCCTGTTCCTGGTGCTGCGCGGCCTGACTGGCGCGCTGTGGCGCAGCGCCCTCGTAGCCGCACTATTCGGCCTGCACCCGCTGCACGTGGAATCAGTAGCCTGGATCTCCGAGAGAAAGGACCTGCTCAGCGGCTTGTTCTTCCTGCTCACAATCTGGGCCTATGGGCGCTATGCGCAGGGCCGAAGGCCGAAGGCCGAAGACCGAGAGAAGCCCGAAGCCCGAAGCCCGAAGCCCGAACAACCGGCCCATGAGGCTGCAGACCACGCAACACCTTCCACGCTTCACGCTTGGCGCTACTACGCCCTGGCTCTCCTCTCGTACGCGCTCGGGCTCATGAGCAAACCGATGCTCGTGACCACACCCTTCGTGCTGCTCTTGCTGGACTACTGGCCGCTGGGCCGCCTGGCGAGTCTTGAGCCCCAGGTCCAAGGTCTGAAGTCCGCGCAACCCGCAACACGTAATACGGGCGACGCACCGTGCATCCCGGAGCACACTCGTAAATCGTATAACGCAATCCGTATACTGCTGGAGAAGGTTCCCTTCCTCGCTTTGAGCATTGGCTCCAGCATCGTCACGTTCCGGGTGCAGCGCGCCGGCGGCGCCGTGTCCACCGTCCTGACGTTCGGCCAACACATTGCCAACGCCCTCGTCTCGTATGGCCGCTACATCCGCAAGATGTTCTGGCCGGATGACCTCTCGGTGCTCTATCCGCATCCGGGCCATTGGCCGTGGTGGCAGGTCCTGGCCTGCGCAGCTTTGCTGGCCGCTGTCACCGTGCTCGTTGCGCTGACCCGCCGCACGCGGCCGTACCTGCTCGTGGGCTGGCTGTGGTTCCTGGGAACCTTGGTGCCGGTGATCGGCCTGGTGCAGGTCGGCATCCAATCCATGGCCGACCGCTACACCTATATCCCGTTGATCGGCCTGTTCATCATGCTCGTGTGGGGCCTGGGCGAGCTCGCTGCCGCCCGTTTGCCCGCCGACTTGCGCCGGAGCGCGCCGACTGCCGCTGCCGGACTGGCCCTGGCCGGTTGCGCGGTCATGACGTTCCGGCAGGTCCACTATTGGCAGAACACAGAGACCCTCTTCCGGCGCGCGGTGCAGGTGACCAAGGACAATTACCTGGCGCACAACAACCTGGGCTTCTACTACTCCGCCAAGGGCCGAAAGGCCGAGGCGATGCAGGAATACCAGCTCTCCCTCAAAATCAACCCTTCCTACGAAGACGCCCTGAACAACCTGGGCTACGCGCTGGCGGGCGAGAGAAAGTTCACCGAGGCCATTCCCCTTTACGAAGCGGCCCTGCGCACCCGGCCCAAAAACGCTGAAGTTAATAACAACCTCGGCAATGCGTTGTCTGAGACCGGCAAGCTGGATGACGCCATCCGGCACTACTTGATTGCCCTGGAGCAGAACCCGGAGCACGCCGACGCCCACAACAATCTCGGCATCGCCCTGTGCATGAAGGGCAAACTGGACGAGGCCATCCCGCACTTCCAGGCTGCCATCCGCTACAAGCCCGACTACGCCAGCGCCCACAGCAACCTGGGCAACGCGTTGGCCGCCCAGCACAAGCTGGACGACGCCATCAAGGAGTACCAGGTCTGCTTGCGCCTCAAGCCCGACGACCCGCAGGGGCATAATAACCTTGGCAACGCGCTCATGGAGAAAGGCCGGACCGACGAGGCGATGCGCCAGTACGAGGAAGCTCTGCGCCTTAACCCCGACAATAACCCCGAGGCCAATTACAACCTGGCGCTGGCACTGGTCCGACAGGGCAAGCGCGAAGAGGCCATCCGCCATCTCGAGGCCGCTCTGCGCGCGAAACCCGACTACCCGGAAGTCCGGCGCGAACTCCAGTTGCTATCTGCCCCACAGCCTCCCCGCGCAGAACCAAGCCGCTGACTCAACGCAAAGTGCCCGTGTTGCGCATTGCGTGTTGCGTGGACACGGAACACGCAACACGCAACAGGGCAAACGCCGGCTGCCGGCGCCTTACCGGGAGTTGGGAAACTTCACGGTCACCGTGGTCGTAGAGCCGCGCTCGCTTTGAATGGTGAGCGTGCCGCCGTGCAGCTCCGTCAACCGCTTCGCAATGGTCAGCCCGAGTCCCAGCCCCTGCTGCTCCTGCATCTTGCGGTCAAACTGCATGTAGGCGCCCACCTTGGTGATGTGCTCCGTCGAAAAGCCGCGGCCCCGGTCGGACACCGAGAGCGCCACGCCGTTGGGCAGCGCAAACAGCGCCACGCGCACCGGGCGACCAGCCTCGGAAAACTTAAAGGCGTTCTGCACCAACTCCTCGACGATCTTGGCCAGGTAGTCCTCAGATAGCGGCATCGGGTGCTCGCCCAGCTCCAGGGCCAGGTCCTCCGCCCGCCTCGCAGCGACTGCCTGGTCCCGGGCACATTCTTCGATCAAGTGCGCCGGCGCGGGCGTTTGTTTCTGCCGCAGAGCGCTGACCTTCTGCGGGTCCGCCCCCAGCAACTCGATCTGCGCATAGATCAGGAAGTTCTCGACCAGCCGCTCCAGCCGCCTGCCCGACTCGTAGATCACCTGGCCCATCTCCGCAATTTCCCCCGGCTGCAGCGTGGCCGCATCCGCCTTGAGGATTTCGCCATAAGCCAGGATGCCGTTCAGCGGCGTCCGCAGCTCATGGGGCAGCATCAGGCTGATATTGTCGCGCAGATCAGCCAGCTTGCGTTCCGCCTCCTGCCGCAGCGTCTGCGCCTTCTTCAGCCGGGCGTCCACCGCCGCATAGAGGGCTTCGATGGCGAAGGGCTTGGGCAGGTAATCATCCGCGCCCAGCTCCATGCCATGGCGCATGCCGGCGTTGTCCGCCAGCCCGGTCATCAGGATAAAAGGTATTGCCGACGTGGCCGGCTCCTGGCGCAAGGCGGAGAGGGTATGGTAGCCGTTGAGCTTCTCCATGTTCACATCACACAGGATGAGGTCAGGCAGTTCGCGCCGCGCCACGTCGATCCCCGTGGCGCCGTTGGCGGCCTCCACGACGTCAAACCCCTTCTCCCGCAGAGCCATTCGCACCATCTCGCGCAGCCATACTTCGTCGTCTATGACCAGTATCTTTTTCATCTCGCAAGCACCGCTACGTTACAGGTCCAGGCTGCCCCAAACCTACGCCGCCTCAGGGCAGCCGGACTCCGTGTCCCAAAGCGGGACAAGGGTAGGACATCCGCCGTCGCGATGTCCACCCGCAATGAGGCAACAGGCCGTTCCGCCTGTTCTGCCGGGTTAAAGCAAGTCCCTTGCCCAACACGCACGGCTCAAATGTGAGAATTCCAACGCTTTGCGCCTTCGCCCCTTCGCGCCTTTGCGTTAAACGTCTCCGCCGCCCAAGCCCAACCCCGCAGGTAACAGGATTGTCATCCAGCCGTCATGGCCTTGTCACGAGCATTTGCTGCACTGCCTGCAGCCGGTTATGCTGCCGGCCTCACAGAATATTATTATGAAGATCAACCATATCATCAGTTCGTTAATCACAGTCGGCGTCCTGGCGGTCGGCCTCACCGCCTGCACGACGGAAAAAGAAGGCCACAACGCCTCTGAGGCGGAACTGGCGGCGCAGGCAAAGGTTAGCCGCGCTGACGCGGAGAAGATCGCCCTGAACAGGGTGCCGGGCGGCACCATCAAGGAAGCCGAGCTCGAGAAGGAAAAGGGCAAGCTCATCTGGTCCTTCGACATCGCCACCCCGGGCACCAGGGACATCACCGAGGTTAATGTGGACGCTATGACCGGCGCCGTCGTGGACGTCTCGAAGGAAACTGTGGCCGAGCAGGAGAAAGAGAAGAAGGCCGAAGCCAAGGGCAAGAAAGAGAAGGAAGACGAGGACGAGAAGGAAGACAAGAAGTAGGGCCTTCGGCAGGGAGTCTTGAGTCTAAGGTCTGAAGCCTGGAGCCGCCACGGACTGGACGACTCAAGACGTTAGACTTTAGACTCAAGACTAAGAACCGTGCGCGTGCTGGTCGTTGAAGACGAGAAGAAGACCGCCTCGTTCATCCGCAAGGCCCTGCAAGCGGAAGGCTTCGCCGTGGACGTCTGCCATAACGGCGACGAGGGGCTGGCCGCGGCGCGCGCGACGCCCTTTGACGCCATCGTCCTCGACATCATGCTCCCGGGCCGCGACGGCCTGAGCATGTTGCGCCAGTTGCGCGAGCGGCAAAACCACACCCCCATCCTGCTGCTCTCCGCCCGCGGCGAAGTCAACGAGCGCGTCGAAGGGCTCAACGCCGGGGCGGACGATTACCTGCCCAAGCCGTTCGTCATCGCCGAGCTGGTGGCCCGTGTGCGCGCGCTGGGCCGGCGCGGCGCCGACTCTCAGCCCCTGGTGCTCCGCCTGGCCGACCTGACGCTCGATACGGTCACGCACCAGGCGCGGCGGGGCGAGGTCAGCATCGAACTCACCGCGCGGGAATACCGGCTGCTCGAGTTCCTCATGCGCTCGCCGGGCCGGATTTGCGGCCGCATGACCATCCTGGAGAAGGTCTGGGACTACGACTTCGACCCCGGCAGCAACCTGGTGGACGTCAACATCATGCGCCTGCGGGAGAAGATTGACGCCGACTTCGCGCCCAAGCTCCTGCACACCGTGCGCGGCATTGGCTACGTGATGAAGGAGACGCAGTGAGCATTCGCACCCGGCTGACCCTGTGGTATGCCGGCACGATGTTGGTCGCCTTGGCAGCCATGGCCCTGCTGACGCATCACCTGTTCGCCCCCGAGCCAAAGCCCGCTGCACCCGCCCCGCAGGAAGAAGGGGACGAAAACGACGCCGGCGACGTGCTCCAGATCATCCTGTGGTGCGGCGTCCCGGCCCTCGGTCTGGCCCTGGCCGGCGGTTGGTGGATGATGCGGCGCGCCCTGGCCCCTGTCGCGGCCCTGACCCGCGCCGCCGAACAAATCGACGAGCACAACCTCTCCGCTCCCCTGCCCCGCACCGGCAGCCACGACGAGCTGGACCGCCTCACCGAGGTCTTCAACGCCATGACCCAGCGGCTGGATCGCTCCTTCGCGCGCATCCGCGAGTTCACCCTGCACGCCTCCCATGAGCTCAAAACCCCGCTCACCGTCATACACGGCGAGTTGGAGACCGCCTTGCAGGACAGCACGCTGACCTCCGCGCAAAAGGAACGGCTCGAAAGCGAGCTGGACGAAGTCCGCCGCCTGGCCAAGATCGTGGACGGCCTCACCTTGCTCACGCGCGCGGACGCCGGCCAGGTCCCGCTCGCCCGCGAACCGGTGCGGCTGGATGAGTTGGTCCGCGAAGCCTGCGCCGATGCCCAGAGCCTCGCCCGGCCCCGCGCCATCCAGGTCAGCCTGACGGCCTGCGATCAACTCACCCTTACCGGCGACCGCCACCGTCTGCGCCAGTTGCTCCTCAACCTCAGCGACAACGCCATCAAGTACAATGTGCCGCAGGGAACCGTCACCATGAGCCTGCGTCAGTCCGGCCAGGCGGCCGAGTTGACCATCGCCAACACCGGCCCGGGCATCCCACCGGACGTGCAGCCGCGAGTCTTCGACCGCTTCTACCGTGGCGACTCCAGCCACAGCCATGCCGTCGAAGGCTGTGGCCTGGGCCTCAGCATTGCCCAATGGATTGTCGCCGCCCACGGAGGCACCATTGGGATTACCTCAGAGCCAGATCGCCTTACGACCGTCACCGTGCGCCTGCCCGCCTGCGTGGCGGAGAGCGCCAGTCCTTCTAAGTAACTAAAAGTTACCTCCTCCTGCCCACCACTTCGGTGGTTGTTTGGCTAGGCCGCAGCATTGCACGATGTCCTGCCGGCTTCCGAGGCTGCTGCGCCCAAGGACGGGCGCCCTCCTTTCCCGCTCATCCCAGAAAAAAGTGTCTCCTTTTGGCGCTGGCGGACATAAACGGGCAAAGGCTGATTGCGGAAAGCTGCGATGCCTGGTGGTGCTCGTCAACGACAACACGGAAAAGCTCTTATGAAGAACCTGACTACCAAAGCCATGGTGTGCGCCCTCGTGGGCCTGGCGGCCACTGTATCCGCTCAAGATGTTTATTCAGGCAATATCCTCGGCTACGCGACCAACGGAGCGGGCTTTGCGTTCTCGCCCGTGACCGGTGTCTCGGTCACCGCACTCGGATACGTGGGCACAGACATTCTCAACGCTCCCTACGAGGTCAGCCTCTGGGATGCCTCCGGAGACCAATTGGCATCCGCCCTGATCTCGACCAACAACACCCTGTCCGGTCCGGGCTACTTTCAATCTACGTCGCCCCTGGCCCTTACCGCCGGCAACACGTACTACCTGGGAGCGGTCCGGCCCGACATTGGCTTGTGGCTTGGGAATGTGATCATCAGTTCCGGTCCCGAGGCCGACGGCACCTTTGAGGTCGCGCCCCAGATCACCTATCTGGGCTGCGCTGCCACGACCGACACCAATGGAGTGTTCCCGGGTTTCGTGGGCGACTCGAGCACCCTGTTCGTCGGCGCCGATTTTGCATTCCAGCTTCCGTCCGGAGGCGTTGATACCTCGGTGCTCGGCTCAGAGGTTCCGGAGCCAGCGGTCCCGGCGCTGGCCGGCTGCGCGCTGGCCGCGGTGTGGCTAGGCCGAAGACGCAGTTCCCCTGTGCCGCCCCTTCCATCTGCTGGGGGTTCACGGGGAAGACCCGCATCGTAATCTCTTGCTGGCACCGCCCTGCTCTGGCCTAATGAACCCATGCCGAAGGAAACCCCTCGCTGGCGCTTTCTCTCCTTCTCGGGCTATGGCGGTAAAGGAGAAACCGACGCAACCTGCCCTTGCCCGGCGCCGCTCGGGTGGCGCACTACGCCCTTGCTCCTACCCTGGCTGATTTGCGCGGCGGGTTTGCTTTCGCTGCCCACCGCGGCTCATGCCGGCGAGCGCCAGGTCTTGAAAGGTCATGTCCCGGCGCCCGCGCGTTACCTGCAGCCACGCGAACGGCTGGCTCCCACGAACCGGCTTGAGTTGGTCATCGCTCTCCCCCTGCGCAACCGCCCGGCGCTGGAGGACCTGCTCCACGCTCTATACGACCCGGGCAGCACCCATTACCATCGCTACCTGACGCCCAGCCAGTTCGCCGACCAGTTCGGCCCCACACCACAGGACTATGCGGCGGTCATCCAGTTCGCCACCGCTAACGGCCTGAAGGTGACCGGCACGCATCCCAACCGCACAGCGCTAAACGTCAGCGGCAGCGTAGCGGACATTGAGAAGGCGCTGCACGTGAAGCTCCACCGCTATGAGCATCCCACCGAGGCTCGCACATTCTATGCGCCGGACTCCGAGCCTTCACTGGACCTGCAGGTCCCCGTCCTCATGGTCGCCGGGCTGGATGACTTCCGCCTGCCGCGTCCGGCCGGGCTGAGACTGACACCCCTTGGGCAATCAGGCGGCGTGGCGCCTGAGGGGTTCGGCTCCGGCCCGCGCGGCTTTTTGATGGGCCGGGACTTCCGGGCCGCCTACGCGGAAGGCGTCACGCTCAACGGAGCCGGGCAGGCAATCGGGCTGATGGAGTTCGACGGCTACTACACGAACGACATCGTGGCCTACGAGAACCTGGCGGGACTGCCGACTGTGCCCCTCACCAACGTGTTGATCGGCCTCTTCAACGGCCGGCCCGGCGGCGGCAATGCGGAAGTCGTGCTGGACATTGATATGGCGATTTGCATGGCGCCAGGCCTGTCCAAGGTGATCGTCTATGAGGCCAGCCTGGCGGCCAATCCCTACGATGTCCTGAACCGGATGGCCAACGACACCAACAGCCTGGGTCAGGTCGTCGCCCGCCAACTCAGCTCTTCCTGGACGTGGTCAATCGCCTCGACCGAGGCCCAGAACCAGGTGTTCCAGCAGTTCGCCGCGCAGGGACAGTCATTCCTCCAGGCCTCGACGGACGACGGCGCATATTGCGGCGTTGCTTGCGTGCCCGGGACGCCTGCGGACAATCCCAACGTCACCGTGGTAGGCGGAACCACCCTGACCACCGCCAGCCCCACCGGCGGATGGGTTTCGGAGAAAGCGTGGAGTTATTTCCCCGGCCAGCAGGCGGCGACAGGTGGAGGTTTCGGCACCAACTACGCCATCCCGAGCTGGCAGCAGGGCATTGACATGACCCTGCCCGGGGGCTCGACCAGCCTGCGCAACAGCCCGGATGTCGCCTGCGTGGCGGATGGACTCTGGCTCGTCGCCGACAACGGCCAGCAATACAACGGCGCCGGAACCAGCGCCTCGGCGCCGCTGTGGTGTGGATTGGCAGCCCTTGTCAACCAGCAGGCCCAGATAGATGGCCAGCCGCCCCTCGGCCTGTTGAACCCCGTGCTATACGCCATTGGCAAGTCTTCCCTGTACGCCTCCACCTTTCATGACATTACCTCGGGCAACAACACCAACACCTGCTGTGCCGCGAACCTGTTCTACGCCTGCCCGGGTTACGACCTCTGCACCGGGTGGGGAACGCCCATCGCCGGCAATCTCATCCCGGCGCTCCTCGCACCGCCGGTGCCCCTGACCATCACGCCGACCGTGCCCCTCGCCTTCAGCGGCCCCCTCGGCGGCCCGTTCCAGCCGGCGGCGGGGACGTTCGTGCTCACTAATGATACCAGCGTGCCGATCAGTTGGACTTTGACCCGCACCAACCCGTGGATCAAGGCGTTGCCTAACACGGGCACCCTGACCAACGGCGGCCCATCGGTCTCGGTGACGGTGACGCCGAGCCCTTCCGCCACGAACCTGCCCGTCGGCAGCTACACGGCGGTGCTGTGGTTCACGAACCTTAACGATGGCACGGGCCAGAGCCGCCTGGTGACGCTCGACGTCGTGGTCCCGCCGGTGATCGCTTCGCAGCCCGTCAGCCAGAGCGTGCTGGTCGGCCAGACAGCGACTTTCACCGTGGCGCTCTCGAACAGCGCCTCCTGCAGCTTCCAGTGGCTATACGATAACGGGTCGTATGTGACAAATCTCACGGACGGCGGCCCCATCTCGGGCGCGGCTTCCGGCACACTGTCCATCGCCAACGTGATGCCGGCTGACGCCGGAGCTTACCGGGTCACCGTAACCAACGCCGCGGGGAGCGTCACCAGCCAGCAGGCGTTCCTGGGCGTATTACCCTGGCGGCCCGTCATCACCACGCAGCCGACCAACGTCACTGCGCAAGCGGGGCAGGCGGTGACCTTTACGATATCGGCGGTCGGCAGCCCGCCCCTCTACTATCGCTGGCAAAGAAACGGCGTCCCGCTCAGCGAGGGTGGGAATGTCTCCGGCTCCGCCTCCCCCAGCCTAAACCTGCGAAGTGCTTCCCCCGCGGACGCGGCTACTTACTCCGTAAATGTGAGCAACGCGACCGGGCAGGCCTCGAGTTTGCCCGCGGTACTCACCGTGATCCCCATCACCGCGCCAGCGGCTGCGCTCACCACCGTGTACTCGTTCACCGGCGGCGCAGACGGCGCCAATCCCAATGCGCTCGTGCACGCCTCGAACCTCAGCTTCTATGGCACCGCGCAGTACGGCGGCAGCAATTACTCAGGCACCGTCTTCCAGCTCTCGCCCAATGGCGCCTTTTCAGTCGTTTACGCCTTCACGGGGACCAATGATGGCGCGACACCCCTGGCGGGCCTGATGCAGGGCCCGGACGGCAACTTCTACGGCACTACCTACCAGGGCGGCGCTTACGATAATGGCACCGCGTTCAGCCTCACTCCGGGCGGCGTGCTCTCCAATCTGATCTCCCTCAACATCACCAACGGCTCGTTCCCCTACTGCCCGCTGACGCTCGGGCCCGATGGCTACTTCTACGGCACCACTTACCAGGGTGGCGCAGGACGATCGGATTACGTCTTCAGGCCCGGCGAGGTGTTCAAGGTTTCCTCCGGCGGCTCGCTCACGCTGGTCCGCTCGTTCACCAACGGCCTGGATGGCGGCTTCCCTGCCGCAGGTGTGACCCTGGGCAGCGACGGCAGTTTGTATGGCATGACATCCCAGGGTGGCGCCCGGTCGAACGGCGTCGTATACAAGGTCACCGCCAACGGCCTCTTCACCACGCTTGCTGTTTTCAACAAGACGAACGGCTCGCTGCCGCTGGCAGAACTGGTGCAGGACGTGACCGGCAACTTCTACGGCACCACTGCCGGAGGCGGGGCGTACGGCAACGGAACGGCCTTCCGCATGAGCCCAACCGGCGTGCTTACCACCCTCTATTCATTTGGAGGCGGCGCTGACGGTAGCTATCCGGCCGCCGCGCTGCTCCTGGGCAGCGACGGGAACTTTTACGGCACCACGGCGTATGGGGGCGCATACGGCTATGGCACCCTGTTCCGCATGGGCCCGGACGGAACGCTCAACACCCTGGTCGCTTTCAACGGCTACGCCGGCGCCAACCCGCAAGCCGTCCTGACGCAGGATACCGACGGCAGCCTCTACGGCACCACGCAGAACGGCGGCGCGAACAACGTAGGGGTGATCTTCCATCTTGGGTTCACCGGCCCGCCCCAGATCACCGTCCAGCCCGCCAGCCAGTCGGTTTATGGGGGCGACACGGTCTTCCTGAGCGTGGTTGTGACCGGCGCCGGTCCGCTGAGCTATCAGTGGCAACAAAATGGCACGAGCCTGAGCGACACCGGCAATGTCTCGGGTTCCGGCGCCCGCGTCCTGACCCTCACGAACGTCGTCCTCACCAATGCCGGCAGCTACTCCGTCCTCATCAGCAATTCGGCCGGCTCGACCAACAGCGCCACGGCGGTGCTCCATGTGCTATCCTCCCCGCCGCTGATCGTTACGGCTCCAACCAACGTCTCACCCAACGCCTGCTCGATTGTCACGCTCAACGTCACCGCAGTCGGCAACAAACCCATCAACTACCAGTGGCAAAAGAACGGCGTCAACCTGGTGGACAGTTGCGGCATCTCCGGCTCAACCAACACCTCCCTCATCATCAGCAACATCACGCAGGCCGACAACGGCACCTACAACGTCGTGGTCAAAAACCCTCTGGGCACTACCAATGTTTCAGCCCTGGTAAACCTCGTTCCGAACACAGCCGCCTGCACCAGCCTCACCACCTGGCACTGGTTCAGCGGCGGCAGCGACGGCTCGGATGCCAGCGCGCTCTCCCAAGGCACCAACGGAGTTCTCTACGGCACCACATACAACGGCGGCGCCCACCCCTGGGGCACGGTCTTTAGCCTGACCACTAACGGCGCCTTTTCGACCCTCCTCTCGTTCGTCGAGACCAACGGCGCCAATCCTGCCGCCCCGCCCGTGCAGGGCGCCGACGGAAACCTGTACGGCACCACTGTCTTCGCCGGCCCCGCGGGCGCGGGGACTGTCTTCGCCATGACAGCCGGCGGCGCGCTCAGCACCGTCTATCCGTTCAGCGGCGGCGCCGACGGGGCGAATCCCTACGGGCCACTGTTACAGAGCGTGGACGGCAATCTCTACGGCATGGCCAGTGCCGGCGGCACTTCTGGCTTCGGCTGCGTCTTCCGCGTCAGCCCAAACGGCGCGTTCACCAACCTCCACTCCTTCACTGGCGGATTGGATGGACAATCCCCTAAAGGCGGGCTCGTCCAGGCGGCTGACGGCAACTTCTATGGCCTGACCCCCACCGGCGGCGCTTCGGGGCAAGGGAACTTCTTCCGCATCACGCCCACTGGAGCGCTCACCACGCTCTACTCCTTCACTGGCGGCAACGATGGGGGTGCCCCCGCTCCTCCGCTCGCGCTGGGCAGTGACGGGAACTTCTACGGAACCGCAACCCAGGGCGGCCTCGGCAGGCGTGGAACCGTCTTCAAGCTAACTCCGTCCGGCACGCTGACCACGCTGCATGCCTTCGGCGACTTGATCCTTCACGATGGGATCTACCCCTTGGGCGGCGTCGTGCAGAGCAGCGATGGCAACCTCTACGGCACCACGTACGCCGACTACCAGGCGGGCTATGGCACCGTGTTCCGAGTCTCACCCGACGGCAGCACCTTCGCCACGCTCGTTTACTTCGATGGCTGCGACGACGGGTCCCGTCCGCAGACCGCCCTGTTTGAGGACGCCGCCGGCGACCTGTACGGCACGACGAGCGCCGGCGGCCCATGCCAGGGCGGCCAGGGCACCGTCTTCCAGCTTACCGTCGGCTGTGCCCCGCAAATCATCACGCAGCCGGCAAGCCAGGCCGTTAGCATCGGCGCCAACGTGCAATTCAGCGTGGCCGTGACCGGCGCCCGACCGCTCTACTACCAGTGGCAGCGAAACGGCACGAACCTGCTGGACGGCGGCAATATCTCCGGCTCCACTAATCGCTCCCTGAACCTCGCCGCCGTCTCTCTGGCCGACGCCGCCACCTACTCCGTCAACGTCAGCAACAGCCTGAGCGCAGTGCCCAGTTCCCCCGCGCACCTGACGGTGGTCTATCCGCCGGTCTTCCTGTCGGCCACGGCCTCGAACTGCACGCTCGCCCTCACCTACAGCACCATCCCCGGGCAGAAGTACCGGCTCCAGTACAAGTCCACGGTCACCAACTCCACATGGGCACCCCTGGGGCCGTTCGTATTCCCCACGAGCAACACCGTGACCGCCTACGACAACCCGTGCACGAACTCGCAGCGGCTGTATCGCGTGGTCCTCATGCCGCAGATCCAGTAGCGGGCGGCGTTGTGCAGTTCACACAGTATAGGTGTACAAAACCTGTTACTTGCTCCGGCATGAGTGGAAGTCCTTCAGCACAAGGCACATGTGGAATAGCGCGGTCATTTCTTCGGGCTCCCGCTGCATTCTCTGACCCGAAACCCACCCGCGAGGTCCGATATGGCAATCTGGAGCCCTTAACGCCAAAAACGCCGGAAAAACTACTATACCTTGTGTAGCGGCTCAGCAGCGTGCCCCTATAGGTGGTGTACTTTGGGCTACCTCGTTCTGCCTTCCTAAAAGGGCGTCAGAAGCCGGGAGGAACGCCATTCGGGTGCTTTCGCCGAGAGCCTAACCCCATTCGCCGCACTGCGCAGACCCTGCCCGGTATCCCTCTACCTGGCTGCTGGCATCACGCAACGGAACCCAACTTCCCACAAGAGAGTCGAATGGGGCGACGTCTGCGCGCGGCTGGAAACGCGGCCAAAGCAGGCGTTGTCGTCCCAGGAGCCACCGCGTAATATACGGCCTGGACCCGAGCCCGGGCCACGCGGATCAGTTGTGTCGCCGGCATCATAGGAACCATACCAATCCCCGCACCATTCCCAGACATTCCCCGTCATATCGTAGAGGCCATAGTCATTTGGCGGGTAGTATCCCACCGGGCTGGTGAATGGGAAAGCGCCTGTGCCAAACACCGGGTCATAGCCGTCGAGAGGACCCAGGTCGTACGGGTCACATCCCGGTGCGCTGAGGTAGTTCGCCCGGTCCTGGGTGATCGTGTCCTCGTCCGACCAGGAAAACCGGTGCCCAGAAACCCCTCCGCGTGCCGCCCTCTCCCACTCCGCTTCGGTCGGAAGCCTGTATCCGGCGCTCCAATTGACCCAGTTCGTTTGTACATCCACGTGTCCGGTCCGAAATGGCGCAGCCAATCCCGCATCACTGTAGTACGCGGGCGCCCGGCCCTCCTTCTCACTGCGCGCATTACACCACTTCACCGCGTCATACCAGCACATGCTCTGCGCCGGATGATTGGTGTCCTTGCCCTGGCCCGGGAAGTCGAAGCTGTAGCCGTTCGTAAGCGCCCAGCTATAAACGTCATCCCACAGCGACTTCGTTACAAGAAACTTGTCCATGTAGAACGCGCTCACAGTCACGATATGAAGGGGCAGCTCGCCAAACAAGCCCTCCACGGGGTCAAAGCAGTTGCCCATCGTGAACGAGCCGGCTGGAATCAGGACCATGCCCGTTAGACCAGGGGGCGTGGGGGCAATGGCCACCACGCGGTAGAACCGCTGTGCCGAGCATGATGCGGTGCCGTCAATGCATGCGTAGGGACTTTGTGACACCAGCACGTTCGTCAGCACCGCCCAATTTCTCAGGCACAAGCTTGTGCAGTATTGGATTTGGTTGCTAACACCCAAATCGCTCTGCACGGTCAGGCACGGAACCGCCCCGGTCACATTCATGCACGAAATGACCGGCTGTGCCGCCCGTGCCGGCGGGGATAGTACTTGGAGACTCAACGTCACTAGAAACACCGCCGTGGCTGCCATTTGAGCGTTCCAAACCGAAACCACGTTTGTGGGTGGTGGACCAGGCAGATCACCCGACGTCATTAAACTGTCGCTGTGTTCAACTTGTCGCATATTGAGGCAACTGGACCGTTCTATTCGGTCAGTTAACTTCGATCATACTCCGGCAACTGCCGCCTGGTTTGCGCACCGGCGCCAGCAAGACTCTGCCAAAACTGTTCTGGTCTGTCATTGATCCGCCATATCTCCCGGGGGGACGAATCTCCGGTCTGACCCCGGCTTGATGAGATGATACATCGCCCCAGGGTATTGAATGCGCAGCTTCCGAGGCATGTCGGCGGCATACCCTGTCGGCCAGAGCCTGTCAATAGCAGAAAACCGACCCAAACTATGGGTTGACCCCATCGACCACCCTCACGGTTTGGCCTTATCGGCCTCCACTTTCGGATATAGGACCGTTTCGGAACTGGGGAAATCAACCCACGTCAGGTCTAGGCTCCCTTGCTGGTACTTCCAGAAGTCATAGGGCTTCGTAATCTCAGCGTCGACCATCAGCGCATCGGACACGACATTGGGTGGTGGCGCACTCTGAAAGTGCTTCCCCCACACGAGAAATGTGCCTACCGCCATCCCATTCGTAAATCGAAGCCACGTATGCAAGTCCGTAAAGAGGCCATTGAGCTTCCCGTCAGCGAATTCCTGGTAGGAGGAGACCTTGCCATCCACAAGCATGAAATAGTAGCCCGAGCTTGGCGTTGTCTGGTGCTTTACGATCATCTCTCGACCAAGAAACACGACATCATCTTGGGCTGCGGACTTATTATATGCAAAATGCGCTAGAACTCCCTCCATGCGGTCATAACGGACCTTTACTAAGCGTACCAACCTGGTTTCGGCTGGTCCACAGTTGGTGGTCACGTCCCGATACTTGAGCGGTATAGTACTTAGCAACTCCCGTTGCTGCACGCTGTACAGGTTCGTGTTAGACAGGACGTTCGTGTACTGTGAAGGACACGGACGTGAGCAACTGATATCAAGTACTCGGAATACGATGTTACTCTGTGTGTTTTCGGCCAGGAATGGCCACTCTTTGACCTGAGGTAGATTGGGCACCGCGAGAGCGCCCGTTATGTCACACATGAGCGCAATGAGTGGTGCCAAGGTTCGTATGTTCATATTGGTCAAGGAGGTGGCATTTGGAGTATGTACCACCCGAAAAGTTCCGGAAATGGTGAGAAGGGGAGTACAACCCCAGCCTCACATCCCGCATCGTAGGCCTTTGTAGCACAGTTATTCCCAAAGAAGTCGTAATATTCGTGGCTGTCTTGAACGGCTTTCGTGTATACCAGAGCATTGATTAAGCAATCGGAGCTGATCTCGGATCGTCTTGTGACTGTGGGATTCGCAGCGTCGTCAGGTACCCTCAGATAGCCTAGCCAAGGCAGCTTACCGGGATTTGGCCAGCCTGAGGCCGCATAACCAACTGGTTGCCCCAACAGGCTCGTGCAGTCAAACGGACAGAAGTGATTGACGACCGAAGGGGGAGCCTCAGAGCTAAGCAGCCACCACGCATGGCCCCAGTTTTTACCGTCGTGAAGCTTCATTGTCGGTGGCGGTGACGGCATTATAACGAATACTGTAAAATACGAGTGATACTTCGAGACTATTGGGGCCTCGAATATATAGTAGGGATTACCCTTCACAGTTGGCGTGACGTCCACGGACATACCGTCGTACAACTGTTTGTATGCGTTTCCGGTGCCGTCCAGAAATCCAAATATTCCCGCTGAAATGCTTGTAGGTGGAATGGCGGAAGCCCCCGCAATACTGTCCGCCTCCGGCCAGA
>Ga0335069_10000435_pt1 | contig 71046 bp, 65 predicted proteins | sample Lox_Sample_11_FD_206714 | JGI IMG/M metagenome (GOLD analysis project Ga0335069, IMG submission 206714) | Soil microbial communities from Loxahatchee National Wildlife Refuge, Florida, United States - Lox_Sample_1.1 | ecosystem: Environmental > Terrestrial > Soil > Wetlands | place: USA...
GGGGAGAGATCGAGGGCCGCGAACGCCTCGGAGGGCTCGGCCGCGACCGCGAGGGCGTAGCCGTTGTAGGTGCCCTCCCACCACATCGAGAGCGAGGCGGGGCCAAGGGCCGCCCTCGCGGCGGCGTCGAGGAGCGCGGCCCGGAAGGCGCGGAAGGCGGCGGTGTCGTGGCGGGGGTCGGCGCCCTTCGGCGTGACCCCGGCGAAGCGCCGGCGCAGCTCCTCGAGCGCGAAGAGGTAGATTCGGGCCAAGGCCACCCTTCCCTCTCCTCCCCATCGGTACGTCCACGGCGGCGATGTGCCGCGGCTCTGGCCGAGCGCCCGCGCCCGTCTTATCGCACGCCGATGTCCATGCCGAAGGAGAAGGTGGACGCTCGCGCGGGGCCGGCCCATTCGCCCGCCCGGCGCAGCGACGTTTTTTTTGGGGGCCCCCGGGGCGGGAGAAAAACTGGCCCCCCCAAGAGGACCGCGCTAGGCAGGTATCGGACGATGGCGGCGGGGTGCGCGTGGCCGACGTACGCGAGGTGAGCCTCGAGGACCTCTTGGCGGCGGGGAGGGTGCTCTTCGGTCCGACCTTCCGCGCTGACGGGCAGGCCTGGCGGGCCGATCTCAAGACCACCTACCGGCGCCGCGCTCTCGAGACCCACCCCGACCGCGCCCGCGCCGTGGGCCGGTCAGAGAGCGACCTCTCCGCCGAGTTCAGGCGCGTGACCGAGGCCTACCGGGTACTCTCTCAGCTGCGGGCCGGGCCGCCTCCCCCATCTCGCAGAAGCCCCTCTCCGCCGCCCGCAGGGAGGCGCGCCGGCCGCGAGGCCTCCGCGGCGCCGTTCAAGGGACCTGGAAAGGGCGGCGGGAGGGTCGAGCCCAGGGCGCGCTCAACGAAACGGACCGAGCCCCCGGGCCACCGGGTCCGGTATCCGGTGAGCCCCGAAACCCTGCCGCGGCGCAGGCTGAAGCTCGCGGAGTACCTCTACTACTCCGGGCGCGTGCCCTTTACCGCTTTCGTCGAGTCGATCGCCTGGCAACGCCGGCAGCGTCCCCCGGTGGGCCGGATCGCGGTGGAGTGGGGGTTCCTCGAGCCGGACGACGTGGGCCGGATCATGGAAGAGCGGAGGGTCCGCTGTGCCCAGGCCATCCCGTTCGGGGAGTTCGCGGTTCGCCTCGGGTACCTGACCTCGTTCCAGCTTCTTGCGGTCCTGGGTCGGCAGCTCAGGATGCAGAGGCGCATCGGCACCTATTTCGTCGAACGGGGCCTACTCGATCCCCTGGAGATCGACGACCTGCGCGCCCGGGTCCAAGGTCACAACGCTCGCTGGCCGCGGTAGAGGCCAAAGCGCATGGGCCTTCGGTGCCGGACCTTGTCCCAACGAGGGTCAACCCGGCCGGAGGACCATGAGGAGGTCCCCCTCCTCCGGCATCGTGAGCAGGGCCTCCTGCGCGAGGCCGTGTCGGGAGGCGGCCTCGAGGAGCGTCTCGAGCTCGCGAACGCCCAGGGCCGGGTCGGCGTTCCTGAGCTCCCGGTCCAGCCGCGCCAGCCTCCCCGCGAGCGGCGTGCCCCTCCGTCCCAAGGGACCGTAGACGAAGAGCGGACCGCCGCGGGCGAGCACCCGGGCCGCCCCGGCGAAGAGGGCCTCGGCGCGGTCCGGGGGAACGACCTGAAGGACGTTCACGCATAGCAAAGCATCGGCCTGCCGCAGTTGCCAGGTTTGCACGGTGAGGTCGAGGTTCAAGGGCGGCCGCAAGTTGGGCAGCTGCGCCAGGGCGGCCCAGGCCTCGATGCTCTCGCGGGCGGCCAGGTCCGGGTCCGACGGTTGCCAATCGAGCGCCGGGAACCGCCGTGCCAAGAAGACGGCGTGCTCCCCGGTGCCGCTTCCCAGCTCGAGCACGGTACCGCGCTCGGGCAAGAACTCGTCCAGGGCGGCGGCGATGGGCTCGCGGTTCCTCAGGGCGGCAGGGGCGGTGCGCCGAGACAAAGCGTCGCCATGGTACGCGGGGAGGGAGGCCCGACGCGCCGGAGGACTGCACCCGCCCCCCTCCCGTGATACGGATCGTCCCCCATGGAAGTCCACCGATCGCAGTTTGCGATCCACACCTACGAGGTGGATGCGTTCGGGCAGCTCTCGATCACGGCGCTCGCCGGCTTCCTCGGCGAGGCGGCGGGTGCGCACGCCACTGCGCTCGGCGTGGGCCTCGAAGCGCTGATGGCGCGGGGGCTCACCTGGGTGCTGGCCCGGCAAAGGGTCGAGATCGCCCGCACCCCGCGGCTCTACGAGGTGATCGAGGTCGAGACCTGGCCCTCGGGCCTGGACCGCCTGGCCGCGGTGCGAGATTTTCGGGTGCGGGCGGCGGACGGGGAGGAGCTCGTCCGGGCCACGAGCCATTGGTACGTCCTCGATCTCGAGACCCGGCGGCCCCACCCGCCGCTCTCCGTTCTCGACCCGGGCCGCCTCAGGGAGGGCCCCCGGGCGACGTCCTTCAGGGACGGCGCGCTCGCCGCGCTCTCGAGCTGGGAGCGCGAGAAGCGGTTCCAGGTCCGCTACGCGGACATCGACCGCAACCTGCACGTGAACAACGGCAGCTATCTCGCCTGGGCGGCCGAGGCCATGCCCCGCGAGGTGTGGCAGTCCTCGCGCGTGGAAACGCTCGAGGTGCAGTACCGGGCCGAGTGCACGCTGGGGAGCGCGGTCCTCTCCCGTCTCAAGCTCGGAAGCGACGGGACCCACCGGCACGGCATCGTGCGCGAGGAGGACGGGAAGGAACTGGCCCGGCTCGCCACGAGCTGGTCTCCCCGGGACGGTTGAGGTCTAGGAGGCGAAGGCGAAGCGGCAAACCACTACCGCTGCGGCGAAGCCGGCCAGGTCGGCGAGGAGTCCCGCGGGGAGAGCCTGGCGATACCGCGAGATCCCGGCCGCCCCCATGTACACCGCCAGGACGTAGAAGGTGGTCTCAGTCGAGCCGGCCATGACCGAGGCGAGGCGTCCCGCAAAGGAGTCCGGTCCCTCGGTGTGGAGGACGTCGGCCAGGACCCCCTGGGCGGCACCGCCGGAGAGCGGTCGCACGAGAGCGACCGGGAGCACGCTCGGCGGGATGCCGAGGACGCGCGTCAGGGGAAGGAGCGCGCCCGCCGCCGCCTCCAGCGCGCCCGAGGCGCGCAGCATGGCGAGCAGGACGAAGACGGCCACGAGCGCGGGGATGATCCGGACCGCGGTCGAGAAGCCCTTCTTGGCGCCCCTGAGGAAGGCGGGGTAGAGCTTCACCCGGCGAACGAGGGCGGCGAGGGGCACGCCGGCGAGGAGGAGGGGGAGGGTGTAGGTGGAGAGGGCGTCGACGAGGGTCCGGAACATGGTCACACCGTCCGGGGAGGCCGGTACAGCCGGCCGAGGAGGCGGGCCCCCGCCACCGCGGCCAGGACCCCGCAGAGCGAGGCGAGCAGGGTGGGCCCGATGACCTCGGCCGGTGCCCGGGAGCCGGCCGCAGCCCGCAAGGCGATCACCGTGGCCGGCACGAGCTGCACCGAGGCGGTATTGATCGCGCAGAGCATGGCCTGGGCGTCGCTGGCGGTTCCGGGGTGCGGGTTCAAGGATTCGAGCTCCTGCATCGCTCGGATGCCGAAGGGGGTAGCGGCGTTGCCCAGCCCGAGGACGTTGGCCGCGACGTTCATCACGATCGCGCCCATGGCGGGGTGGTGGGCGGGCACCTCGGGGAAGAGCCGGCGCAGAACGGGCGCGGCGAGGCGAGCGATGAAGCGGACGAGCCCTGCCTCCTCCGCCACCCCCATGAGGCCCATCCAGAGGGAAAGGACGCCCACGAGGCTCAAGGCGAATCCCGAGGCCTTGCCGGCCGCATCGAGCGCAGCGGCGGTGAGCTCGGGAAGCCTGCCTTTGAGGGCGGCCACCACGACCGAAAGCGCCATGAGGACGGCGAGGATCGCGCCCATGGCGGGCGATTGTGGACTGCCGCACCCCGAACGCGAGTTTTTGGTAGAAGCGGTAAGGGCGGCCGGTTCGCCTCTGGCGGAGGCTTCCCGCCGCGGAAGAGGACCCGAATGAACGTCCTGCATGCCATCGTCCCTGCGCTCTCCGCGGTCCTCTTGGCCTGTCCAGAGCAGCGGGCCGAGCCCCGGGGCGAGCAGCACCCGCCTCAGGCGACCCTCTCGGCCGGGGTGGGCGCAGTCCCCGACGTCTTGACCCTGCGCCGGCCGGGTGGGGCGGAGTGGTTCGGCATCTACCTGGCGGGGAAGAAGGCCGGCTGGATGCAGACGAGCGTGGAGCGGCAGATCCGCGACGGCCGCGAGGTGGTGGTGGGCCGGTCGCAGCAGCTCCTCAAGGTGCGGGTGGGCGGAAACGAGGTGGAGCGCGGGCAGGTGGAGGAGCGCATCTACGAGGCCCGGCCGGGCGGAAGGCTCTTGTCCTTCGACGCCCAGTTCCACGGCGACGGGGGGGAGCGCGAGGTCTCGGGAACCTGCGCCCGCGACAAGTGCGCGGTCCGGATCCGGACCCCGGGGGAACCGGACGAGCAGCGGACCGTCGAGGGCGTCACCGAGACGGTGGAGCAGGTGGATCCGGCTCGGCTGGCCGCCGCGAGGCGCTTGACGGTCCGCGGGCGCCAGCTCGACACCATGAAGGTCCGGGTGGCGGAGCGCGAGGACGTGTACCAGGGGCGGGACCGGGTCGCCGGGGGAGGGGTCCAGGAGGAGGTCTCGGTGGTGGAGGAGTCGGAGGTGGGCGACCGGATGGCGATGGAGATCCGGATCGCCGACGACGGCCGCATCGTCGAGTTCAGCCAGGGGAAGGCCATCTCCCTACGCCCGGAGTCGGAGAAAGAGGCGAAGTCGCTCGACTCGGTCGACCTCCTGGCACTCGGCCGCGTCGTCCTGCCCCGGCCCATCCCCCGGGACATTCCCGAGTCCGTCATGTACCGGGTCTCGGGGCTTCCCCAGAACTTCTGGAAGAACGATGGGCGGCAGAAGTTCGAGAAGGGGCCGGGGGGCACGGTGGTTCTCACGGTCACGGTCCGCCCGCCCGCCGCGGCCGACCCGGCGCGCGACACGCCGCTCTCCCGGGCCGCGGAGGGTGCCGACCGCGAGGACGTGGACCCCACGGTGGAGGCTGACGGCGACGCACCGGCCGTGGCGGCCCTGGCGCGGGAGGTGGCGGGCGGCGCTCCCGGGGCCTACGCGGCGGCGAAGAAGCTCTCCGACCACGTCTACCGGCTCCTGGAGAAGGCGTACGGGGCGAGCCACGACCGGGCCAGCGAGGTGCTCGAGGTCAAGAAGGGCGATTGCACCGAGCACGCCATCCTCACCGTGGCCCTGGCCCGCGCGCTGCGCATCCCGGCGCGCACCGTCCACGGGCTCGTCTACGCCCGATACGCCGACGGCCAGGACGCGCTCTACTGGCACGCCTGGGTCGAGGTGAGGAGCGCGGGGGAGTGGATCGCCCTCGACCCGACGTTCGGGCAGGCGGTGGCGGACGCGAGCCACATCGCCCTGGGCGGCGGGAACCGGGTGGACACGGTGGGCCTGCTCGGGGGGCTCGCGATCTCCGACGTGGAGGTGAGGGAGCCCGCCGCTCGCCCCGGCCCAAAGCCGCGGGAGACCCGGGTACGCTAGGGGGCGGCGAAGAGCCTCTCGGCTCTCCCCGAGGTTACCTTGGGGCGGCCGCCCCTGGACGCGCCGCCCAGCGAGCCTCTCGGTAACAGTTGACCGGCCGGGGGGCGCGTGTTTTATCGAGCCGTTCCCTCGTGTTCAAAGGGTCACACGCATGATCCGCATCTTCGTCGCCCTCGTGGCGCTCCTCGCCCTCGGGAAGGCACGCGCCGAGGAGGCGACGGTCCCGGCCCCGGTCGCGCCCGCCTTCCCCCAGGCGGCGAGGCCGGCGTCGCCCGAGACCGATCCCGCCGTCCAGGCGGCGATCGACAAGGCGGTGGAGAAGGCCAAGGAGGAGCTGCGGGACGAGATCCGGGCCGAGCTGCAAGGAGCGCAGTCCGCCGCCGAGTTCATGGGGACGGTGGCCCTGCAGCCCAAGCTCCAGGTGTTCGAGCTCACCGGCTACTTCCGGTTGCGCGGGGACATCATGCACAACCTGAACCTCACCCCCAACACCGACAGCGCCGGCTTCTACTCCTTCCCCAAGCCGCTCAGGGGAGGCAACAACCTCTACGAGACGAACATGCGGCTGAGGCTCGAGCCGACCATCAACGCCAGCGAGACGGTGAGGGTCAAGGCCCAGATCGACGTGCTCGACAACTACGTGCTCGGGTCCAACACGAGCGTGCTCACGAACGCGCCCGGGAGCCCGTACCCCGTCCCCTTCTCCTCTGACTCCCGCGTGTACTACCCGAACGACCCGACCGCCGACCGGGCCCCCATCGTCCCGAAACGCGTCTGGGCGGAGCTCCAGACGCCGGTGGGCCTGCTCAGCTTCGGCCGGATGCCGTCGGGCTGGGGCCTCGGCATCCTCACGAGCCCCGGGGATCGCCTCGACTCGGATTACGGCGACACCGTGGACCGGATCCAGTTCGCCCTCCCGCCCATTCCCACGCCCATAGGCGACCTCGGGCTCATTCCCATCTGGGATTTCGACGCAACCGGCCCGCTCATGTACGACCCGCACGGCGAGGCGAGTGTCGGCCAGCCCCTCGACCTGGACAACGGCGCCGACGCAAGGACCCTGGCCTTGAAGCTCGTCCGGCTCGACACCGAGAACGAGATCCACCGCAAGCTCGATCGCGGTGAGAACTCCATGAACTTCGGCCTCTACTGGAACTGGCGGCAGCAGGTGTGGGTCTACCCCGAATGGCTCGACCAGGGCTACGCGGGCACCTACTCTCAGGCGACGGCCTCGAACACCACGCCCTGGGCTCGGCGGGACGCCTGGGCCCAGTACGTCTCCCTGTGGGCGCGCTGGCTCTCCCCGAAGCTCCGGATCGAGGCCGAGGTGGTGGGCGTGTCCGGAAAGGCGGGCAACGCCAACGCCGGATCGACGGCCCCGCTCGCCCCGGAAGCCATCTACATGCATCAGTACGGGGCCGCGATCCAGAGCGAGTACAAGGCGACCGGCCATTTCTCGTTCGGGCTCGAGCTGGGGACGGCGAGCGGCGACGGCGCCCCCGGCTTCGGGAACATCCCCAACCGCGGGACCGCGGTCGACCCGAACCTGCCCCCGAACTACGGCGCCATCGAGGGGCCGCAGTGGGGCCGGCCGGGGGACAACACCATCAACAACTTCCGCTTCAACCCCGACTACACCGTCGACCTCATCTTCTACCGGCACATCATCGGCCAGATCACCGACTCGGTGTACCTCCGCCCGAGCGCGCACATCGACATCTTCCCGGGCATCCACGAGGACGTCTCCGTCCTCTACGCGCAGGCGGTGTGCCCCTCCTCGACCCCCAGCTCGACCTCGCAGGACCCGGCCATCATCAACAGCCCGCTCTCCAACCATGGCAAGAAGCCACTCGCCCTGGAGCTCGATTCGACGACCACCATCAGCCCCACCCGCGCCTTCACCGGCTGGGTCTCCCTCGGCCTTCTCGATCCCCTCGCCGGCATGGGCGGCGGGACGCATGTCGCGTTTCTCATGGAGGTAGGGCTCGCGGCAAGGTTCTAGAGGCCATGGCCCGAGCGCGCCGAAAACCGGTCTCCCGCGCCGCCCTTTCGGGCGAGGCCGACCCGCGGCTCGTGGCCCTCTCGGCCTCGATACAGGACGACGGGGCTCTCTACGCGGAAGACATCCGCGGGAGCGAGGCCCACGTCTCGATGCTGGCGGCGCAGGGGATCATCCCGGGAGTGGTCGCGCAGCGGATCCTGGCGGCGCTCGAAGAGGTCCGGGCCGAGTTCGCAGAGGGGAAGATCCGGCTCGACCCGAAGCTGGAGGACGTCCACACCCACGTCGAACGGCGGCTCTCGGAGCTCGTGGGGAAGGACGCCGGCTACCTGCACGCCGGGCGGAGCCGGAACGACCAGGTGGCGCTCGACGAGCGGCTCTTCATCCTCTCGGCCTGCGACCGGGTGGAGGGGGCCCTGACCGAACTCATGCGAGCGCTCCACGGGCAGGCGCGCCGCCACGAAGACACGGTCCTGCCGGGCTACACCCACCTGCAGCGGGCCCAGCCGGTCTCGCTTTCGCATCACCTGCTCGCCTACCTCGAGATGCTGGGGCGGGACCGGGAGCGGCTCCTCGAGGTGCGGCGCCGGGCCGCCGTCTCTCCGCTCGGGGCGGGGGCCTTGGCCGGCACGACCCTCCCCCTCGACCGGCGCCGCGTGGCGCGCGCGCTCGGCTTTCCCCGGGTGACGCGGAACTCGCTCGACGCGGTCTCCGACCGCGACTCGGCCGTGGAGCTCGTGTTCGCCTGCGCGCTCGCCGCGGTCCACCTCTCTCGGCTGGGGGAGGAGCTCGTTCTCTGGACCTCTCGCGAGTTCGGCTTCATGAGCCTCTCCGACGCCTTCGCCACCGGTTCCTCACTCATGCCCCAGAAGAAGAACGCCGATGTGGGGGAGCTGGCGCGCGGCCGGGCGGGCCGGGCCATCGGCGACCTGGTCGCGCTCCTCACCGTGCTGAAGGGGCTGCCGCTCTCCTACAACCGCGACCTGCAGGAGGACAAGCGGCCGCTGCTCGGCGCCCCTGCGGCCCTTTCCCTCACCGCCGAGGCTCTGGCCGGCGCGGTCGCGACCGCCACCTTTCACCGGGAGCGGATGGAGGAAGCGCTTGGCTCGGGCGAGGCGATGGCCACCGACGTGGCCGAGTACCTGGTCGAGCGGGGCGTGCCCTTCCGGGAGGCCCACGAGGCGGTGGGGAAGGCGGCCGCCTTCGCCGCGCGGGCGGGACGCCCCCTGCGCGAGTTGACAGCGAGGGAATGGCGGAGCTTCCACCGCCGGTTCGGAGGGGACGTGGCCGCCTGCTTCGACGTGCGGCGGAGCCTCAGGAGGCGCGAGCTTCCCGGCGCTCCCGGCCCGCGTCAGGTCCGCGCCGAGCTCGACCGCTGGGGGAGGCTTCTCGACCGGGGAGGGCGACGGAAGTGAGGGTAGGCGGCCGGCCCGGGGGGCGCCCGCTCGCCAGCGTCCTCCTTCTCTTGTGCCTCAGCTGCGGGATCAAGGCTCCCCCCCGCCCTCCCTTGCCGGAGAGCCCGAAGACTCCTTCCGCCCCGCCTCCCGCGGCGGGGAGCGCGCCCGAGGCTCCGCCCTGCCCCGGCTGCCCCGCCCCGACGGACGAGCCCGCGGAGAAGAAGGAAAAGCCTTGAGACCGCCTCCGAGGCGGCGGCGCCTTCGCCACCCTGCCCGAGCGCAGCCGCAAAGGATGAGCTAGAGTCCAAATTCCCCCAAGGGAGCGCGTCCATGGCCCGGTTCGAAGGCTCGATGGTGGCGATCGTCACGCCCATGAAGAGCGGGGAAGTGGACCTCGCCCGCTACCGGGAGCTCGTGGAGTGGCAGGTTTCGGAGGGGACCGACTGTATCGTTCCCTGCGGGACCACCGGCGAGGGCGTGACGCTCTCGCCGGCCGAGCGGACCGACGTTCTACGGGCCACCGTCGAGGGAGTCCACGGGCGGGTCCCGGTGGTTGCGGGGGCGGGCTCGAGTTCGACCCGCGAGGCCATCGAGGCGGTCCGGCTCGCGAAGGAGCTCCACGTCGACGGAGCTCTCGTGGTCACGCCCCCCTACAACAAGCCCACCCAGGAGGGATTGTTCCGCCACTACGCGGCCATCGCCGAGGCCACCCGCTTCCCGATCATCGCCTACAACGTCCCCTCGCGCACCTCGGTCGACCTTCTCCCCGAGACCACCGCCCGGCTCCTAAAGGCGGGCGCGATCGTCGGGCTGAAGGACGCGACCGCCAGCATGGACCGGCAGATCCAGCTTTTGGAGCGGATCGGGCGGGAGGGGATGGTCTACCTCTCCGGCGACGACGCCAGCGCGGCGGCCTACCTATTGCTCGGGGGGCACGGTGTCATCTCGGTGGTGGCAAACGTCGTTCCCCGCGCCATGAAGGAGCTCGTCTTGGCTGGCCGGCGCGGGGAGGCGGCCCTGGCGGTCGACCGGCAGGTGCGGATGGCGGAGCTGAACCGCGCCATGTTCATCGAGACGAGCCCGGCGCCGGTCAAGGCCGCTCTCGGCCTCATGGGCCGGGCGAGCGCGGAGGTCCGCCTGCCGCTCGCCCCCCTCTCGGAGGCGAGCCTGACCCGCTTGCGCGAGGCCATGGTCCGGTACGGGGTCCTTCCATGACGAAGGTGGTCGTCGCCGGCGCGGCCGGTCGCATGGGGCGGGAGATCGTGCGGTACCTCCGCGAGGCGACCGGGCTCTCGCTTCACGGGGCGGTGGAGCAACCGGGTCCCTCTCTGGGGCAGGATGCGGGGCTCTTGGCCGGACTGGGGGAGAGCGTGGGAGTGAAGGTCCAGGGCTCTCTGGCCGCGATGCTCGCCGGCGCGGACGTGGTCATCGACTTCACCGGCCCCGAGGCCTCGGCGGATCACGCCGAGCTGTGCGGGGAGCGCGGGGTGGCGATGGTGATCGGGGCGACCGGTTTCACGCCGCAGTCGAGAGCGCGGGTGGAGGCGGCCGCGGGGAGGATCCCCATCGTCCTCTCCCCCAACATGAGCGTGGGGGTGAACGTCCTGTTCGAGCTGGTGCGCCAGGCGGCGCGGGCGCTCGGGCCCGCCTACGACGTCGAGGTGGTCGAGTTGCACCACAAGCACAAGCGCGACGCGCCCTCGGGCACCGCGGTGCGGCTCGCGGAAGTGGCGGCCCAGGCGCTGGGGCGGGCCCCGGCGGAGGCGCTCTGCTTCGCTCGCCAGGGCATCACCGGCGAGCGGCCGCCCTGGCAGATCGGGGTGCAGGCGCTCAGGGGCGGGGACGTGGTGGGCGAGCACACGGTCCTGTTCTGCGGAGAGGGCGAGCGACTGGAGCTCGCCCATCGCGCCACGGCGCGGAGCCAGTTCGCGGCCGGGGCGATCCGGGCCGCCGCCTGGGTCGTGGGCAAGCCGGCGGGTCGCTACGACATGGCCGACGTGCTCGGCTTGCGCGTGGACGGTCTCCCCCCCCGCGGGCCCTTGGCGGCGGGACCGAGCTCGCGTTAGCAAGGGGCGCGGGTGCGCGCCTACGTCGGCGTCGGGTCGAACCTCGGGGACCGGTGGGCCCACCTGGCCACGGCTGCGGCCATCCTGCGCCGGTCGCCGCGGGTCTCGGTCTTGCGCGCCTCGCGCGTCTACGACACCGTCCCCATCGGGCCACCGCAGCCGCGCTACCTCAACGCCGCCCTGGAGCTCGACACCGCTCTCCCCCCCCGGGCCCTCCACGGCGTCCTCCAGATGGCCGAGAACGCGGCCGGGAGGCGACGCTCCGGCCGCCGCTACCTGGCCCGCACGCTCGACCTCGACCTGCTCCTCTACGGGGAGGAAGTGATCCTGGACGAGCGGCTGCGGGTGCCGCACCCGGAGCTCACGGTTCGCCGGTTCGTGCTCGCTCCGCTCGCCGAGCTCTGCCCGGAGCTCGTGGTCCCCGGCACGGGGAGGAGCGTGGCCGAGCTCCTCGCCCGGGCGCCGCCCGACGAGGTGGTGGCGGTCGGGCTCTACCCCCTGTAGCTCGCCCTGGGGCGCCGCGCTTTGGGCCGCCCCCCGGTCGACTCGAAGAGCCTCGCAGCGAGGCCGCGCCCGCCTCCCTCCCTGAGGCGAGGGGAGGGCGAAGCGAGACTTCAGGCGAGCGTCACCCGGAACAGGTGACGCTCCGCCCGGTCGATCGCCGAGACGAGGTCGGCGCGGGTGAGGCGCAGACCGTCGGCTCGCTCCTTGAGCTCCAGGCACGCCTCGGTCACGAGCCGGGCGACGAGGTGCAGGGAGGTCTCCTCCGCCTTCGAGTGAAGGCGGTGGCCCTCCTGGACGAGGTGGGCGTCGATGCGCTCGAACTCGCGTCCGAGGTCGAGGCGCGCGATCTCGAGGGCCAGCCGCAGGACGTCGTCCCGGGGGGGAGAGGCCGCCCCCGAAAGAAAGCGCACCCGCTCCGCCTCGCTCGCGAAGGCGAGGTCGGCCGGCGGCCAAGCCCTGAGCTCGAAGGCGAGCTGGGCGCCGAAGCGGTCGAGCACGTATTCCTTCACCGGCACTGGCCGGCGGTCGTAGAGAAAGTCCCAGCGCCGATCGCGCACCGGGCGATTGTAAGCGCTCATCTCCCGCGGTGCTCTGGGGAAGTCGCTTTGCGTGGGGAGGATCGGGCTCGAGGGAGGCGAGAGGCAAGCAGAACAAGGGCGGGAGGGGTTTTCTCGCGTCCGCTCCCTCCTAGCCCGCGCTAGGTGCGGATCGCGTCCTGGAGAGCGTCCCGGGAGACGGGCCCCCCACCCCCGAGGAGTGCACGGGCCGCGTCCACCTGACCGAAGGTTCCCCACAATAGGACGCCGCGGACGCGGTCGCCCTCGAGGTAGTAGACGATCCCCTCGCGGTAGGGCTTCTTCCAGGAGCAGACCGTCTCGAGCCGGGAGTCGAGGCGCCCCACCGCCTCGTAGCCCAGGTCGAAGAGGTCCGAGTAGAAGAAGGGGAGGTGGGCGTAGGGTTCGGCCACCCCGGCCATGTTCCTGCCCGCGCAGCGGCCCGTCGTGAGGGCTGCGTCCTCGTGCTCGACTCGGACGGGGCCGCCCAATGCCTCGCTCAGGAAGCAGGCCACGTCGCCAGCGGCGAACACCCCGGGAGCGCTCGTCTCGAGCCGCTCGCTCACCACGATGCCGTTCTGGCAGAGGATCCCGGCGCCCCGGGCGAGGTCGACGTCGGGGACGATTCCCAGCCCGGCTACCACGACGTCGGCGACGATCTCGGAGCCGCCCCGGGTCCGGACCAGGGTCTCCTCGCCCCTCGGCTCGATCCCCACCGCCGCGTCGGAGGGGTGGAGACGGACTCCCTTCTCCTCGAACGTCCGGGTGACGAAGGCAGCGAGGTCGGCCGGGTACGTCCGCGCACCGATGGCCGCCTCGGGGAAGACCATCGCCACCTCCCGCCCGTCCGAGGCGAGGGCGGCGGCGACCTCCGAGCCGATGAAGCCTCCGCCGAGGACGACCGCGCGGCGGCCCGTCACCGCGCGGAGCCTTCGGAAGTCGGCGAGGGTCCGGAAGTACACCACCCGCTCGCCGCCGAAGGGCAGCCTCCGCGGGGTTCCGCCGGTGGCGAGGAGGAGCCGGTCGTAAGGGTGGGCCTTCCCCCGCTCGTCGAGCGCTTTGCGGGCCTCGACGTCGATCGAGACGATGCGGGTCCCGGGGAGGAGCTCGAGCCCGGGGATGTCGGCGAGCCACACGCTCTCCTCGGGCTTCCCGAACCACAAACCCTTCGAGAGAGGCGGCCGCGCGTAGGGCCGCTCCGGGTCGGCGCCGACCATCTCGATCCGTCCTCCCGGATCCACCTCTCGGATGGCCGCGGCAGCGGCGTGCCCGGTCATCCCGCTCCCGATGACGAGGTAACGCATCTCGCTCATGCGCTCTCCTGGCGGGGGAACGCGCGCCCTTTCGCGCCCCTCATCCCGGACGCTGGCATCGTGTCTTTGGCGGCCGTCCGCCCCTCCCGGAGGGGTCGGAGCCCGCGAGGTGGCTCTCGCCGGCCTGCGATCGACTTCGCCGCCCAAGGTCGGGTTCGAGATTCTGTTCCCTCCCCGGGTCTCCCTCGCGTGCCGGGACATAGCCCGGCGAGGAGGAGCCGTCGCCCGGGGTCGCGCGCGCATCGGTCTCGTCGCCGGAATGCACGCGCCCGTGCGGTTGTCGCAGGGGTGGACGCTCCTTCGACGGGAGTGGCGAGATCGGCGAGCGCACCGCGACGAATGAGCGCTCGAGCCTCGAATGCCGGGGGCGAGGTCCCCTCGTCTTTTCGCCGCTGCTCGTCCTGGAGGGGCTCCCGCGCGGGCCTTCGGGAGGGTCGCACCGACCGGCCGGGGAAGTGGCTCGTGCCATGGCTCCAGGGACCCCTCGCCTCCCCGAGCGCACGGGCGCCTCTTCGCCGAAGAGGGCCGGGAAAGGGCGGCCTCCGAAGGACGCCCATCCGCCGCCTCTGCCGCGAAGGCTTTTCCCCGCCGAGCTCGATCGAGTGGCGCGGACGGAGGGTCAAGCGGAGATCGCCCCATCCGTCGGGATCGCTCTCGGGGCCTTCGGGAGGGCGGCGGCCGCGAGGCCGGAGGAGGCGAGGGGGCAATGACCGGCCTTTGATTCAAGAAGCGGGAGTCCCGCGCCGACGAGCGAGCTTCTCCGGCGCGACCGGCGGTGTCGGGGGGGAGACGGCGGCCAGGGGGCTTCGTCCCTCCCCCCGCGCCAGTGGATCGAAGAGGTTGACAGCGGGGCCCACCGGCCGGACTCTCGCGAGGTGCCGATCTTCCGCCGCCCCCGATGGCGATCTCGTGAGGGTGAGGCCCCGGTGCGACGGATCGTGCCCTACCTCATGCGCAGGCGGAACGAGAGCGCCGTGTTCCACGACACCGTGTTCCGCCTCGCCGAGGCGCGCGCCTGGCTCAGGGCCTACAACCGCGCCCATGCACAGCAGGCCACCACCTTCCACCTCCTCGCCTACGCCTGCGTCGTGGCGCTCGAGATGAGACCACGGCAGAACCGCTTCTTCTCCGCCGGTCCCCTCCACCAGCGGCGAGACGTCTCATGAGACCGCCGGAACGGCTGGCCGTGACCGCCACGCTGGCGGTGTCCCTGGTGCTGGCGGTATTTCGCCCGGCCGGGGCGGGGACCGGGCTCTTTGTGCTGGCCGCTGCCCTTCTCGTCGCTGCGGGGCTCGCCCTTCTCGTCGACCTCGGCGGGCGGCTCGGGCTGGTCCGGGATGTTTCCCCGTACGCGCTCCTCGTGACGCTCTACACGCAGCTCAAGCCCACCATCGAGGCGCTCAATGACGCGCGATACGATGGGCTCTTTGCCCGCCTGGACGATCGCTATCTGGGGGCGCTGGTTCGGATCTGGCGCGGCGCCCTGGGCAGGCCGGACGCCTTCACCGACGCGGTCTACCTCGCCTACGTGAGCTTCTACTTCATGCCGGTGGCGGTGCTCCTCGCGGTGCGGGCGAGCCGGGACCGAGGGACGTTCGAGCGAGCGTCCTTCACCGTTCTCTTTGGGTTCATCCTCTCCTACGTCGGGTACCTCTTCTGGCCGACGTCCGGGCCGCGGCTCTCGCCGGCCGAGGAGGTGGCCCTGGGCGGGGGCCCGGTGAGCCAGGCGGTCAGGGCCTTCCTGCGCGCCGCCGGGGTGAACACGCTCGATGCCTTCCCGAGCGGGCACACCGCCCTATCGATGCTGTCCGCATGGATCGGTTCACGGCTCTTCCCGCGCGCCGCCCCTTTCCTGTGGGCCTGGAGCGGCGCCATCGTGTTTTCGACCATCTACGTGCACGTGCATTACGTGTGCGATCTCTTCGGAGGGGTGCTCCTCTTCGGCCTCACCCTTCTCGTGATGCCGGCGGCGTGGCGTCTCATGAGCGGCAGCCCCAGCCCCTCCCCTCGTACGGAGAGATGACGGGCGCGAGGGACCGCCCCGGGGCGAGGCCAGCGCCCGAGGTGGCCAGGGACGCGAGGAGACCGGAACGCCCCCCGCCAGGGAGGCACCGCTTGAGCGCGGGGCACGACCGAGCTAAGAAGGCGCACCCCGCGCGAAATCGCCGGGCCTGAGGGTGCCCTCCTTTTGGCGCTCGAGGAGACCGGGATGCTGGTCGTGATGAACCGCCACGCCACGGCCGAGCAGGTGGAAGCCGTGGTCCTGAAGATCCGGAGCCTGGGGCTCACCGCTCATCCCATCCCCGGCGCCCAGCGCGTCGCCATCGGCATCACCGGCAACAAGGGAGGGCTGGAGCCCGACCTCTTCACCACGCTCCCGGGGGTGGCCGAGGCCATCCGGGTCTCTCAGCCCTTCAAGCTCGTCTCGCGCGAGGTGAAGGAGGAGGACACGGTCATCGAGGTGAGGGGGGCTACCCTGGGTGGAAGGGGAGGCCTGGCCGTCGTTGCCGGTCCGTGCTCGGTCGAGTCCGAGGAGCAGCTCCTCGACACGGCGCACGCCGTGAAGCGGGCGGGCGCTCGGTTCTTGCGGGGAGGGGCCTACAAGCCTCGCACGAGCCCCTACGAGTTCCAGGGACTGGCCGAGGAGGCGCTGAAGCTCCTCGCAAGGGCTCGGGAGGAGACCGGGCTTTCCATCGTGACGGAAGTGATGGACGTCGAGACGCTGCCCATGGTTGCCGACTACGCCGACGTTCTCCAGGTGGGAGCTCGCAACATGCAGAACTTCTCGCTCCTCAAGCAGCTCGGGACGATGAGGCGCCCGGTCCTCTTGAAGCGCGGCCCCTCGGCGACCATCAAGGAGTGGCTCATGGCCGCCGAGTACCTGGTCTCCCGCGGCAACTACGAGGTGGCGCTGTGCGAGCGCGGGATCCGCACCTTCGAGACCATGACCCGAAACACGCTGGACCTGAACGCGGTCCCGGTCCTGAAGGCGCTCTCGCACCTGCCAGTGCTCGTCGACCCGTCCCACGGCATCGGGCTACGGGCCCACGTTGCCGCCATGGCCCGCGCCGGGGTGGCGGCGGGAGCGGACGGCATCATGGTCGAGGTTCACCCCCACCCCGAGGCCGCTCTCTCCGACGGGGCGCAGTCGCTCACCGTGCCCGAGTTCGAGGAGCTCATGCTGCAGGTGCGGTCGATCGCGGCTGCGGTGGGGCGGACCGTCTAGATCCTCCTCCTCGTCCCGGGCCGTGGGGCTGCGTCCTTCCTCCCTGGTCCGCCCGGCGCCTCGAGGGTCCATCTCGAGCCCGCCGGCGGGGGAAGCGCATCCGCCGCGGGCGAGAAGGGAAGGGCGAGCCTTGGCCCTTCGCCACGGCTCTAGCCCCAGGGCTCGCCCTTCTTCGGCGCTCTTTGAACCTCCAGCCGGTCCGGCCGGGGGGCAGCGACCGGTGCGGGGCGCGTGGTAACCTGCCCGTTTTCCGCGCCAAGGAGCCCCGATGTTCATCGCCATGAAGCCCCACGCCACCCCCGCCGAGTTCGAGGCGGTGGTGGAGAAGATCCGCGCCTTGAACCTCACCCCGCACCCCATCGTCGGCACCGAGCGGAAGGTGGTGGCGGTCATCGGAGACATCGCCGGGCTCGACCCCGAGGAATTGTTCGGCACCATGCCCGGGGTGGCCGAGGCCCTCCGGGTCTCCCAGCCGTTCAAGCTCGTCTCCCGCGAGGTGAAGGAGGAGGACACCGTCCTCGACGTGGGGGGCGTGCCGCTCGGCGGCCGCGCCATCGCGGTCATGGCCGGTCCCTGCTCGGTCGAGTCGAGGGAGCAGATCCTCGAGACGGCGGAGGCGGTGAAGCGGGCCGGCGCCCGGTTCCTGCGAGGCGGGGCGTTCAAGCCCCGCACGAGCCCCTACGAGTTCCAGGGGCTACGGGAGGAGGGCCTGAAGCTGCTCGCCCTCGCTCGGGAACGGACCGGCCTCAAGGTGGTGACCGAGGTGAAGGACACCGAGACCCTCTCCCTGGTGGCGGAGTACGCCGACGTCCTGCAGGTGGGAGCCCGCAACATGCAGAACTACTCGCTCCTCGAGCGGCTCGGGACCGTCGACAAGCCGGTGCTCTTGAAGCGCGGCCTCTCCGCCACCATCAAGGAGTGGCTCATGGCCGCCGAGTACGTGGTCTCGAAGGGGAATCATCGGGTGGCGCTCTGCGAGCGAGGGATCCGGACATTCGAGACGATGACTCGCAACACCCTCGATATCAACGCCATCCCGGTCGTGAAGGCCTTGACCCACCTTCCCGTGCTCGTCGACCCGTCGCACGGGATCGGGCTGCGTGCCCATGTGCCCGCCATCGCGCGAGCGGGTGTCGCGGCGGGCGCGGACGGGATCATCGTGGAGGTGCATCCCACCCCGGAGAAGGCGCTCTCGGATGGGCACCAGTCGCTCACGCCGGGCGAGTTCGAAGAGCTCATGAAGCAGGTCCGGGTGATCGCCGGCGCGATCGGGCGGCCCATTCCGGTCTGATCCGCACCGGTCGTTCCATCCCGAAACAGTAGGAGCCCGCTATCCGCCCGGTTTGGGGGCTAAGGCTCCTTGACGTACGCCCGGGATGCGTTAACTGTTGGACGTGAAGCTTGAGCACGAGATTCCCGCTTCCGAGGATCGCCAAGACGTCGCGATTCCGGGAGGTTGCATCCTCTGCGGAGGAGACCTGGCCGTGCGTTTCACCGGCAAGGGTGCGGTCTCGTTTTGCCCGCGGTGCAACTGGCTCTCGCACCCGCGTGTGCGCCGCGAGGACGGCAACGTCTACATGATGCACCCCGCTGCCGGGCTGTCCTGAAGTCGCTCACCCGAGCGAGGCCCTAAGCGCTCGTAAGTCCACCGGCTCACCAGCCGGGGGGTCTATGCGGACCCGAGTACAACTGGGCACAAAACGGGAGTATCAAGGAGATCGGCGACCCCCAGACGGGCACTCGCCTTGAGAGTCCTCGCTTGAGCGGCAACCGGCGGCCGCGGCATGGCCGACTCGGAACCAGATCATGAGCGGAGAGGGGCCCTTCATAGAGGTCACGCGGGCATTGCGGCAGGAGCCGTGGGAGGGGGGCGCGGCCGCCATCGAGGACCCGGGCGGTCTGTTCGCCCCAAAGACCGTCCCGGGGAAGCCCACCACGTTCCGGGCACCTTCTCCCTGGGCAACCTCAGGCTTTCCCCCGATGATCTCCGCCCCGAGGACGTGCCCCGGCTCTTCGTCGTGATCGGCCCCATGCAGAAGACCCTGCTCGGCCCTGCCATCGCCCAAGAACCGCTCGACCCCTTGGCCAGGGAGCTTCCATGAGGCTCCGCCTGCTCGCAGCCGCACCGCTCGTGCTCGCCGCGATCCTCGTGGCTCTCATCCTGGGCCTTTCCCCGAGCGGAGAGCTCGACCTCCTCTTCCGTGCCGAGGGGGTGCTGGTGAAGGCGGTGGCCGCAGCCGGGTGCGCGGCGGCCGCCCTCTCTTTCGCCCCGCGAAGCCGGCTCCGCGTGGCCTGGAGCCTGATGGCGGGGTGCTACCTCGTGCTCGCGGTGAAGACCACCCCGGTGCTCGGGGACGACCTCGTGGTCGTCCGGGTGGGAACCCTGCTCGCGAACGTCCTCGCGCCCCTCGGCTCCTTGCTCATGGTGCAGGCCTGGTACGGCTCGGGGCTCGCCCCGGCCATTCCCCCCGTCCGCCGGCGGGTCCTGCCGCTCCTCACCTTCGTCGGGGCCCTCTTCGTGGCCGGTCCGGGGCTCATCTCGCGGGTGGAGGCGGTGGGACAGGACCCATTGGCCATCCTCCTCATCTTCTCCGCCCTGGGCGACATCGGGAGCATCACCCTGCTCGCGCCCCTGTTGCTCATCGCCCTCGCGATGCGGGGCGGCCGGCTGGCCTGGCCCTGGGCGCTTCTCGCTGCGGGGGAGCTGTCCTGGCTTCTCTACGACGTCGTCTCCTCCTTGGAGCCCGACGTGCTCTCGTCCCCGGCGCTGGTACACGGGCTGCCCGAGATGCTGAGGGCGTCCGGCTGCCTGTTCTACGCCGCGGCGGGGCTCGCCCAAAGGTTCGCGCTCCAGGCCGCGCCTCGCTACGAGGAAGCCGGCACGGCATGAGGGGCTTGGCCCGAGCCGGCCAGGGCAGAGCCCGTGGCCAAGGGGCGAAGGGTTGAGCCCCTCCGCCACGCCGCAGGAGCTCATCGCGCTCCGCCTGGCGGAGTACCTCGGCCCGAACACCGCACGGGTCGCCGCCCGGCTGTGCTCGGAGCGGGCGACCGGGCGCGCGGCCGGTCCGCTCACGCGCGCGGAAGAGACTCGCCTCCTCGAGGCGCTGCGCCCCATGCTTCGAACACTCCTCGGCCGGGCGCGCGCCGAGGACCTGCTCCGGCAACTCGCTCAGGATCTCGCATGAACCCCCCTCCCGCCCTCGTGGGTCCCCGGCCGGCGTCCCTCGTGAAGAGCCCCGGGGCCTGCCTCTTTATGGCCCTCCTCGTCGCCGCGGTGCTCTCCGCGGTGGAGACGACGGCGTCCCCCCTCGCCCTCGAAGGCCTCGCCGTCTGCGTGGCGGTGGCGGCATACCTCGTCGGAGCGGCGGGAGCCTTTGCCGGGGCCACGGGCTTCGCGAGGGGCGACCACCTCCGCCGGGCCTGGATCCTCATTGGCCTCGCCTCCTTCGCCCTGGCCGCCGGCCGCCTCTTGTGGCCGGGTGAGCTCCTCGGGCTCCCCGACACGCTCACCACCCTCTGGCTCCGCTCGGCCGTGACGGTCTTCTCGAACGTCCTGAACGTCCTGGGGATGGGCCTCATCGCCCTCACCTGGCTTCGGGCCGGCCTGCCCCCTCCCGGATCCCCGCGCGAGCGGATCGCGGTGGGCGTGGTCCTCGCGCTCGTGGCCTTTCTCGTGCCGGGCCCGAGTCTCGTGGCCGACCTTCAGGCGGCGCTCCGGGGCGATCCCTACGCGGGCGCGCTCGTCGTCGGGGGCGCCTGCGACGTGGCCGTGTTCCTCCTCATTGCCCCGGTGTTCCTCATGGCGAGGGCGCTCTCCGGCGGATCGCTCGCCTGGCCGTTCGGCCTCGTGGCCGCGAGCAACCTCGCCTGGCTGGTGCTCGACGGGTTCGAGCTCTATGGCTCGCTCCCCGGCATGCCCCCCGGCGTGGGCCGGGTGCTCACCGGCCTCCTTCGCACCCTCGCCTGCCTTCTGCTCGCGGCGGCGGGGATCACCCAGCGCCTGGCGGTCCTGAGCGGCGCGCCGGTCGAAGCGCCCGCTTGAGCGACCGGACGAACTTGACCACCCGGCCGGCGCGGATGGGGCGCGGTCCGCCCTCGGCGATCCGCTCGACGATGGCGCTGCCCACCACCACCCCGTCGGCCAGCGGGCCGAGGGCCCGCGCCTGCTCGGGGGAGGAGACGCCGAACCCGATCACCACCGGGAGGGAGGTGGCCCTTCGAATCGACGCCACGAGCGGGCCGATGGCGGGCGGCGAGGAGTGCCGGGCGCCGGTGACGCCGGTCACCGACACGAAGTAGAGGAACCCGGTGGCGGCCCTGGCGGCGGCCTCCACCCGGGCCTGGTTCGAGGTGGGAGCGAGCAGGTACACGAGCCGGACCCCGCTCGCGGCCGCGGCCGGAGCGATGAGATCCCCCTCCTCGGGGAGGAGGTCGGGGACGATGAGGGCGTCGACGCCCGAGGAGGAACACCCCTCCATGAGCCTGTCGACCCCGTGCGCGATCAAGGGGTTCAGGTATCCCATGAGGGCGATGGGGATCTGGGAGCGGGCCCTCACCCGGGCCGCGATCGAGAGCACGTCCTCGAGCGTGGTTCCGCGGGAGAGGGCCCGCGTGGCGGCCGCCTGGATGGTGGGTCCGTCGGCGATGGGATCGGAGAACGGGACGCCCAGCTCGAGGAGGTCGGCGCCCCCCTCGACGCAGGCGAGGGCCATGGCGAGCGAGGTGCTCGGGTCGGGATCGCCGCCCATGACGTAGGTCACGAGGGCCGCCTCGCCGGCGTCGCGGCAGCGTGCGAAGGCCGAGCCGATGCGATCCACGGATCGGTCGGGGAGGGCGGGAAGGTCGGGGCGGGCGTTCACCGTCCTTCTCCCTTCCGGGCCCGGGGCGGACGGCGGACCGGGCCCGCGAGGAGGGCGCGAACCTGTTCCACGTCCTTGTCGCCGCGGCCCGAGACGTTCACGAGCACCAGCCCATCGGGGCCGAGCTCCGCGCCGAGTTTTCGGGCGGCGGAGACGGCGTGGGCGCTCTCCAGGGCGGGGATGATCCCCTCGAGGCGGGCCAGGTACTGGAACGAGTCCAGGGCCTCGGCGTCGGTCTGCGGGGCGAGGGTGAGCCGCCCCCGATCCTTGAGGAAGGAGAGCTCGGGGCCGACGCCGGGGTAGTCGAGCCCGGCCGAGACCGAGTGGGCCTCGGCGATCTGGCCGTGCTCGTCCTGGAGCACGTAGCTGCGCGAGCCGTGGAGCACGCCCGGCCTGCCCCGGGCCAGCGAGGCCCCGTGCCGCCCAGTGGAGAGGCCGTGGCCGGCGGCCTCGGCGGCGACGAGCCGGACGGCCGCGTCCTCGAGGAAGGCGCTGAACACCCCCATGGCATTGGACCCGCCCCCCACGCAGGCCACCACCGCGTCCGGCAGCCGGCCGCAGCGCTCCAGCACCTGCCTGCGGGCCTCGCGCCCGATCACCGACTGGAAGGAACGGACCAGGGCGGGGTACGGGTGCGGGCCGGCCACCGAGCCGATGATGTAGTAGGTGTCGCCGACGTTCGTGACCCAGTCGCGCAGGGCCTCGTTCATCGCGTCCTTGAGGGTCCGGGAGCCGGTCTCGACCGGGATCACCCGGGCTCCGAGCAGCTGCATGCGGAAGACGTTCAGCGCCTGGCGCTGCACGTCGAGGGCGCCCTGGTACACGTCGCAGGGGAGGCCGAACAGCGCGGCGACGGTGGCGGTGGCCACGCCGTGCTGGCCGGCGCCGGTCTCGGCGATGATCCGCCTCTTGCCCATGCGGCGAGCGAGCAGCACCTGGCCGAGGGTGTTGTTGAGCTTGTGGGACCCGGTGTGGCACAGATCCTCGCGCTTCAGGAGCACCCGGCAGCCGCCCAGGTCGGCGCTCATGCGCCGAGCCTCGGAGAGAGGGGTCTCCCGGCCCGCGTACCGGGAGAGGAGAAGGTCGAGCTCCTCCGCGAACGAGGGATCCTCCCGGGCCTCCCGCCAGGCGAGGGCGAGCTCGTCCAGCGCCGGAACCAGGGTCTCGGGAACGAACCGCCCGCCATACTCGCCGAACCGTCCCCGCTCGTCGGGTAGCCCCGCCTCGATCACGGACCCTCCTTCACTGGCTCGAGGGCCGACTTGGCGTTCCGGATGAACGCCTCGACGAGCCTCCTGTCCTTATGCCCGGGAGCGGACTCCACCCCGCTCGCGACGTCCACGCCGCGGGGGCGCACCCGCCGGATCGCCTGGGCCACGTTCTCGGGGGTGAGCCCCCCCGCGAGAAAGAGCGGGACCCTCGCCCCGATCTCGGCCGCGACCGACCAGTCGAAGCTCGTTCCGCTCCCGCCGTAGCCGGGAGAGGCGGAATCGAGGAGGAAGGCCGAGACCGCATACGCCCCGAGGGCGGAAAGGGAGCGGCGGTCCTTGACGCGGATCGCCTTCACCACCGGGACGGGGGACTTGGCGCAGAGGGCGGGAGGCTCGTCGCCGTGCAGCTGCACGGCGCGGATGCCCGAGACCCGGACGGCCTCGAGAAGCTCCTCCTCGCTCGGGTCGACGAGGACGCCCACCGGCAAGACCGAGGGGGGCAGGGCGTCGACCAGGGCGGCCGCGGACCGCGGGGGGAGGTAGCGGGGCGAATTCGGCCAGAAGTTGAAGCCCAGGCAGTCCGCCCCGAGCCCGGAGGCCCAGAGAGCGTCCTCGAGCCGGGTGATCCCGCAGATCTTGACGAGCACGCCGCCGCTCACGGGGCCATCCCCGCCAAGGAGAGCTCGGCGAGCAGGGCGGCCGGGTCCAGAGCGCGCACCAGCGCCTCGCCCACGAGGAGGTTCGCCGCCCCCACCCGGCGGAGCCGCCGGACGTCGGCGGCGGTCCTGATCCCGCTCTCGGCGACGCCCTTCACGCGCCCGGGGAGCGCGGGGAGGATCCGCTCGGAGGCGGAGAGGTCCACGGCGAAGGTCCGCAGGTCGCGGTTGTTCACCCCGACGAGGCGGGCCCCGGCGAGGAGCGCGGTCTCGGCCTCGGCCGGATCGTGCACCTCGACCAGGGCGGAGAGCTCGAGGGCGGCACAGTCCTCGAGGAGGCGGCGGAGCACGTCCGGCGCGAGCGCGGCCACGATGAGCAGCACCGCGTCCGCCCCGGCGGCGCGGGCCTCGAGGAGCTGGTAGCGGTCCAGGACGAAGTCCTTGCGGAGCAGCGGGAGGTCGACCGCGGCCCTCGCCGCGGAGAGGTCCTCGAGGGAGCCCGAGAACCCGGGCCCGTCGGTGAGCACGGACAGGGCCGCGGCGCCGGCCCCTGCGTACCGCCGCGCCTGGGACGGGGCGCAGAGGTCCGGGTCCAAGGGGCCGGCCGACGGGCTGGCCCGCTTCACCTCGGCGACGATCCGGATGGGCCCGCCGGAGGGGGAGAGAGCGGCCTCGAACGGGCGCGGCCGCGGCGCGGCGGCGGCGCGGGCCTCGAGCTCCCGGTCGGGGAGAGCGGCCCGGCGCTCCGCCACCTCGACCCGCTTGCGCGCCAGGATCTCTTCGAGGAACGACGGGCTCATGTGGCGGGGGCGGTGACGGAGGCGAGCTGGCGAAGCTTCTCGTAGGCCGCCCCCCGGTCGAGCGATTCGGCGGCGAGGCGGACCCCGTGCCGGAGATCGCCGGCGGCGCCGGCGCTGACCAGGGCGGCGGCGGCGTTGGCGAGGACGGCGTCGCGGGGCGGCCCCTTCTGACCCCCGAGGATGTCCCGCAGGATCCGCGCGTTCTCGCTGGCGTCCCCTCCCGCAAGGGATTCGACCGGGTGGCGGGGGAGACCCATGTCCTCGGGGACCATCGCGTACCGGTCGGTGGTCCCGTCCTTGACCTCGCAGACGTGGGTCATGCCGGTGACGGCCACCTCGTCGAGCCCCTCGCCGTGCACCACGAAGGCGTGCCGCGCTCCCAGCTTGGCGAGAACGCCCCCGAGGACGGGGACCCACCGCGCCTCGTAGACGCCCATGACCTGGTGGCGGGCGCCGGCCGGGTTGGCGAGCGGCCCGAGCAGGTTGAAGACGGTGCGCACGCCGAGCTCGCGGCGGATGCCGGCCACCGCCTTGAAGGCGGGATGGAGCCTGGGCGCGAACAAGAATCCGATCCCCACCTCGGAGATGGCTCGCTCGACCACGTCCTTGGGCGCGTCGACGTTCACCCCGAGGGCGGCGAGGACGTCGGCCGAGCCGGCCCGGGAGGAGACCGCCCGGTTGCCGTGCTTGGCCACGCACACCCCCGCCCCCGCCACCGCGAACGCCGCGCCGGTGGAGATGTTGAAGGTGTGGCGGCCGTCGCCTCCGGTGCCGCAGGTGTCCACGAAGACCTCGCGATCGACCCTGACCCGGTCGACCCTGGCCCGCATCACCTCGGCCGCACCGGTGATCTCGTCCACGGTCTCCCCCTTGAGCCGCAGGGCGGCTAAGAAGGCGCCGACCTGTGCCGGGGTCGCCCCTCCGTCGGCGATCTCCTCCATCGCCGCCACCACCTCGGCCCGGGTGAGGTCCTGCCTTTCGATGAGCCGTTCGATCGCTTTTTGGATCATGGCCCTGCCTCCCGGGAAGGACGCTTCGCAGCGCTCCTTTGCGGCGCGAACGCCCTGAGCCAGTTCGCGAGGAGCCGCTTCCCCTGCGGCGTGAGGATCGACTCGGGGTGGAACTGTACCCCTTCCACCGGGAGCCGCCGGTGACGGAGCCCCATGATCTCGCCCTCCGCGGTCCAGGCCGAGACGGCGAGGCAGCCGGGCAGGCTCTCCCGTTCGACCACCAGGGAGTGGTAGCGGCCCGCCTCGAAGGGCATGGAGAGGCCGGCGTAGAGTCCCCGTCCCCGGTGGTGGACCGGGCTCGACTTGCCGTGGACGATGCGGGTGTTTCTCACCACCCGGCCTCCGAAGGCTTGGCCGATGGCCTGGTGGCCGAGGCAAACGCCGAGGATGGGGAGCTCCCCGAAGAGGGCGGCGATGGCCGGGAGGGTCACGCCGGCCTCGTCCGGCGTGCACGGCCCGGGGGAGAGAACGAGCCCGTCCGGCCGGCGCCCCCTGATCCCTGCGACGTCGAGCTCGTCGTTGCGGAAGACCTCGATCCGCGCTCCCAGCTCGCCGAGGAGCTGCACGAGGTTGAAGGTGAACGAGTCGTAGTTGTCCACGAGGACGAGGTGGGGGCCCGGGTTCTCGGCTCCGAACAAGGTCCCGGGGGAGGCGGTCCCTCGCGAGGAGGGGCGGGCTCGTTCCCTTTCTCTCTTCTCGCTCACGGCCGGCCCCCCCGCGGCCTTGCCAAGGGCCGCCGGGCGGCCACGGCGCGCCGCCCTCCCGCCCCCCGCCCGCGCCCCCTCTTCCCCCGGGCGCCCTTCGGAGGCGGAGCGCTCGTCGCGTGGAGGGCCCGCCCCTGCGCCTGGGCGACGGCGGTGAACACGGCCCGAGCCTTGTTCAAGGACTCCTGGTACTCCGCCGCGGGCAGCGAGTCGTAGACGATGCCGCCGCCGGCCTGGACCGACACCCGGCCACCATTGGCCATGAGGGTGCGGATGGCGATGCACATCTCCATGTTCCCGCCGCGGTCGAAGTAGCCCACCGCCCCGGCGTAGGGACCCCGACGGGCCGGTTCCAGCTCGTCGATGATCTCCATGGCCCGCACCTTGGGGGAGCCGGACACGGTCCCGGCGGGAAAGCCGGCGCGCAGGACGTCCACCGCCTCGAGTCCCGGCAGAAGCTGTCCCCGCACCTCCGACACGAGGTGCATGACGTGGGAGTAGCGCTCCACGGAGCGCAGGGCGGTGACCCGGACCGAGCCCAGGGCCGAGACGCGCCCCACGTCGTTGCGGCCCAGGTCGACGAGCATCATGTGCTCGGCGTTCTCCTTCGGGTCCGCCCGGAGCTCGGCCTCGAGCCGGGCGTCCTCGGCCGGGTCCGCGCCCCGGCGGCGGGTCCCGGCGATGGGGCGCAGGGTGATCTCTCCCTCCTCGAGCTTCACCAGAGTCTCGGGCGAGGAACCGACGAGGGCGCGCTCTCCGTCCCTCACGAAGAAGAGGTAGGGGGAGGGGTTCACCCGCCGCAGCGCCCGGTAGATCTCGAAGGGAGGCAAGGCGCAGTCCGCGTCGAAGCGCTGGGAGACGACGATCTGCTGGCAGTCGCCGGCGGTGATGTACTCCTTCGCCTTGCGGACCGCGGAGAGGAACGCCCGGCGCGAGACCCTGGGGGAGAGGGCCGCGCTCTTCGCCGCGCGCCGGGGGCGGGGGTCCTTGAGCGGGCGGGCCAGTGCCGAAAGGCGCCGCGCGAGCCGGTCCACCGCCCGAAGGTAGAGCCCGCGGGGGTCGTCGCCCTCGTCGCACCGGACCTCCTGGATGAGGTGGAGCGAGTGGCGGAGGTTGTCGAAGGCCACCACCTCGTCGAAGTCCATGAAAAGGACGTCGGGGAAGGAGAGCTCGTCGGGCCCCTTCACCTTGACGCGGGGCTCGAAGAGCCGGACGGCGTCGTAGGAGACGTGCCCCACGAGTCCCCCGGAGAAGCGCGGGGTCCCCGGGACCCGGACCGCCCGGTGGGTCGAGAGGGCCGCCCGGATCTTGGCGATTGGGTCCCCTTGGTCACCGAGCTTGTAGCGGAGGGTGCTGCGCGGTCCGGCGCCCAGGAAGGAGAACCGGGCGCTTTTCTCCCCTCCCTCGACCGACTCGAGGAGGAAGGCCTGGGGCTTCCCCCGCGAGATCTTGAGGAAGGCGGAGACGGGCGTCTCGGTGTCGGCGTCCACCTCGACGCGCACCGGAACCGCCCGGCCCGGCCGGCACAGGGAGAGGAAGGTGTCGAGATCGGGGAGGACGCTCTCAAGAGAGGCGCCAAAGAAACACCGTCATGCCCTCACCCGCCTTTGGGGCCCGGCCACCTCGACGGCGTCCCTGGCCACGATCCGGTTCTCGCTGTTCACGAGCACCACCACGGGCTTATGGGTTCGGGCCTCGGACTCCTCGAGCTCGGCGAACGAGGCGAGGATGACCTTGTCGCCGGGCCGGTTGAGGTGCGCCGCCGCCCCGTTGATGCACACGACGCCGGAGCCTCGCTCGCCGCGCAAGGCGTAGGTCTCGAGCCGGGACCCGCGGGTGACGTTCCACACCTGGACGGCCTCGTGCTCCCAGATCCCGGCCGCCTCGAGCAGGTCCTCGTCGATGGTGACCGAGCCCTCGTAGTCGAGGTCCGCGTCGGTCACGGTGGCGCGGTGGATCTTGGACTTGAGGAACGTCCGGCGCATGGCTGGGAGGATGTCTTTACCCGCTCGGCGCATCCCGCGCAAGCGGCAGCGGGAAAAGGGGCACGCCCCGGTTGTCCTGGGGGCCCTGGTCCGCTAGCGTCCCGTTCCCAGGTGATTCGGCCCGTCGCAGCCCGCCGGCTCGAGGTCCACGCCGCTGCCCGCGGGGACCTGGCGGGGTTCCTCCGCCTCGACCCCCAGCGGCTCCGCTTCTCGCTCGGAACCTCGCTCGCGGAGGTGTCCGTTCCCATAGAGATCTCTTCCGACGCCTCCTCCATCGTCCGCGGATCGGGGGTGGAGCTCGCGCTCCTTCTCACCTCGCACCATCGCAGGTTCGTGGCCGGGGACGACCTCGATCGGCTCATCCTGCGCGAGGACTACGCGGCGCTGCCCCTGGTCCAGGCGGCCCTCTCGCCCTCGACGGGTGGCCCGGACCTCCGCTCCGCCGCCCAGCTCGGTCCGGCCCTGCACCCGGCCTTGACCGCCGGCGTGGTCTCGGCCTGGATGGGAAAGGGTGGTCGCGGCCGCTCGCTCGTGGCCCTGTGGATCGAGCTGCTCCGACAGGCCTTCGCCGAGATGGAGGAGACGCGGGGCCGGGAGCGTACCCCCCTGCTCGTCGTCCTGGCGCTCTCCGCGGCGAGCGCGGCATCGGCGGCCGACATGCAGGGCGCGCTCCCCTCGGCCCCGCTGGACCGCTACTTCCGGGCGGGCGCCCTCGCGGGGATGTGGCTCGCGGCTCGCACCGGGCTCTTTCGCGCCTGGCGGGAGACGGGGCGGGCGGCGAAGGATCCCCTGGCCCTGCAGCTCGAGGCGGCGATCTCGCCCGTGACCTTCCTCGGCGGTCGCGCGGGCGCGCTCGCGGGCGGTGTCACGCTGTACGGCCTCGAGCTCTCCGCCGGCGTGCCGCGGGCCGACGACCTGCTCGTGCGCCTGTCGGCGGGGGGGGCGGCCGAGGAGGCCGCGGCCGAGATCCTTTCCTCCCTCGAGGCCGAGCACGACCTGGGGCGAAGGGCGGAGGGGGCGGTGGCGGTGGCGGCCCTGCGCGACCTGCTCACCGATGGGCTCGCCGCTGCCGAGGGGGGAGGGCCCCGCTCGGCCCTCGATTCCGTTCGCGATCTCCTCTGTGGACCGGGGGCGCTCTCTGCCGCTCTCGCCGACGAGGCGGGGCGCCGGGAGCTCCAGGGGGTGCTCTCGGACCTTTCCCCGAAGGGAAAGGAGGAGCCGCTCGGGCGCGCCGCCGCGGCGGTCCGGGCCTGGCGTCAGAAGGATCCGGGTGCCGCCCTCGGGATCTCCCGGGCCGCTTCCCACGCCGAGTACGCCGCCGCGGCGTCGTCGCTGCTCGCCGACGTGACGCTCGACCGGGTGGCCGGGGTCGCCCGGCGGGCCTTCTCCTTCCGGACGGGCCGGGAGGCCGAGGGCGGCAGCGAGGCCGAGTGGGAGCTCGGCCGTCTCTACCGGCTCTCCGCGCGGGGGGGGAGGATCCTCCGGGCCCCCTCGGACCGGCGCACCGCTCACCTCTTCACGGACGTAAAAGACTTCACCCGGCGCACCGCGCTTTTGGGCGAGGCCGCCATGGCCGAGTTCTTGAGGCGCGAGTTCTACGGGCCCATCCTCACGGCCGCCCAGGAGCACTTCAGCGGGATGGATCACCTGGCCGACCGGGGCGGCGTCTCGCTCAACGCCCTGCTCGGCGATGCCATCAGCTTCTGCGGCCGGATCGACGCCATGGTCGACTTGGCCAAGATGGTCCGGGGGCACATGGCCTCTTACGCTCTGCGGCTTTCGCGGGAGGTCTCGAGCGAGGTGGTGGCCCGCCAGATCGCGGTCATCGAGCAGGCCCAGGCGGCGGCTCTTTCGGAGGCCCGGGCGGCGCGGGAGAGGGCGGAGGCGCTGCTCACCGCGGAGCGGGCGGGGACGGCGGAGCACGCGGCCGCCCAGGCCACCCTCGCCCGCGCCCGCACCGAGGAGGAACGCCTTTCCGCCGAGCGCGAACGGGCCCTCTCCCGGGCCCGCGGCGAGGCGCTCGAGGCCGGCACCTTCATCAGCTACGGCTCCGAGCCGCTCGTGGTCGTGATCGAGGACGAGGTCTTCGGTCGAAACCGGGTGGCCATCGCCGAGAAGATCAACGAGGCGGCGCGGGGGACCGCCCGTGCCCCCTCGGCCCGGTCTCGGGCCGATGCGGCGCTGAAGAGAGAGCGGGCCCGTCGCGGGAACCCCGAGCTCCCCCACGCCTTCAGCGTCTTCATCGGCCGACCGTTCGGCCTCGCCCTGGGCCCCGAGGCCGAGGAGGAGGCGGTTTCGGCCTGGAGGGAGGGGGACGGCGCCCGGGCGATGCGCCTCTTGTCCGGGCCCGCCCGCGAGGCCCTCCGGGCCGCCTCCCAGGACGATCCCGACGAGCCGGCCGACATCTACAACAGCGGCGCCGCCCTGTCCGAGGAGGCCCTCGAGGTCTTCCTCGCGGAGGTGGGCCGGGCCCGCGACGTCCGCCGGGTGACGGTTCCCCCGGAGAAGATCCCCGAGGAGCTGAAGGCCCGCTGGTTCTTCGGCGAGGGGCCCCAGGATCTCGTGGTGTGCGGCCGGGGGAACCGGGTGGAGGAGATGTTCCGGCGGGTGGGGCGTGCGTCCTTCAAGGGCCTGGGCGGGGTGGTGGTCTGGGAGCTCTGCGCCGAGACGGGTGGTCCGGGCGCGCTCGCGGCAGCGCTCGGCACCTCGTGGTTCAAGGGCGCCCTCTAAACTAAGAGTTGTCCCATAATTCGCCGAGGGGCGAGGAAGGGTCCAAGCCGGTTCGCCGTCGGGCCCGCTCGAACGTGGTCTGGCGAGTGCCAGGCTCTCATCTCGGGTTGCGTCCGGGGCCGTGCCGACGGTTCGCCGAGCCACCGGCATCTGCGCCGGTGTGGACATCCACGAGTCGAGGCAGCTGGCCTCGCAGGCGGAGAGGTCGTTTCGCTCGGACCGGGTGTCTTGCCACCCGTGAGAAGAGGAAAGGTGGAGGAGACGGTGGATCTCGGAATGAGCCCGCTGAGCTGCAGGGTAGTCGACGCGGGCGGAGGCGGGCTCGCCGGGACGGTCGAGCACGATGAAGGCCCCAAGGACAGCGGAGACGACGTCCCGGTCGCCAACCGTACCGCAGCGGGTGCAGCGATGGACGCGGTCGGCAAGAGACTTCGGTACCCGTGCGCCGCAAGGACACTACTGGGAGAGCGTGGTGGTGCGGGTAGGGATTCGGACAAGTCCGCCTTTGTGGCCGGCGAGGTTTGCTACCGTCCGCGCCTCGCGGTCGATGGCCGACACGAGTAGGCCAGGGGTGAAGGCGGCCACCCCCCGCCCCCAGTTGCGGGCCCAGGCTGAGATGGCGGCGTCCTCGACCACGAGGTTGTAGCCGTGGAGACGGACCAGCTCGGCGGCGGCGCGCCGGGCCCGGTCCCGCCGTGCCTGTGCCGCGGATGCTGCAGCGGCGGCCTGCGCGGCGCGCAGGCGGCGGTAGCTCTGCGAAAGCTGGTGCGCCGGTAGGCCTTGAGCGGGACCCCACCTCCCCGTGCCAGCCTCGGGCCCTGCGGGATCACTTCTACCGGGGGCAGGTCAGCAGCAGCGCGCCGCCGGGCGCGCTTCTCCTGCCGCTTGGACAGTTGGTACTGAGCCCGGTTCAGAGCTCGCCGCGACCGCTCCAGTGCCCGCTGCCGGCGCCGCTCCCGCCGACCGCGACGTGCCTCGCCCTCACGGGCCGCGCGGTCTCGCTCGACCCGGGTGAGCCGCAGGGCACGGCCCTCCATCTGCGAGGCGATGATGAGCTTAGAGACGTTGACGTCGATTCCTGCCGCCCGGTTCGCTTCGGCCTTTGCCACCTCCGCTCGCCTCGCTTTCGAGAGGGGCGAGACGTAGGGAGGGGTCAGCACCATGAGGTGCGCCTCGTAGCGCCAGCCACCCGGGACTTGGGGCGACCGCGTGCGAACGAGATCGACCTTGTGCCACCTTGAGGGGTCGAGGAGGTAGTGGTCGAGGATGGGCTGGTTGCAGGGTGCGGTGGGCAGGCGAACGGGCAGGACGAGCTTCCCTTCGACAAGGCCGCTCATCACAACCGCCAAGGGGCCCTCATAGGCCCAAAGTCCGTGCCCTCCGGAACGACGAGACGCCGGGGGCTCCTTGAAATCGCCGTCCGGCCCGGTGAACCTCGCCCGGTGGCCGGTGAGCGAGCCGTGGAGCCGGAACGTCTCCCACTTGCGTTCCCGGGTGTGCGAGCGGGCCCGACCGGGCAGGCGGGTAAATTCGTGCCACCTCCCTACGTGCAAGAGCCCCTGCCGGCGCCCGGACGCATCGCGGAACAGGTGCCGCTCCACCGCCGGCCAGACCGAGTCGGCGAGATGCATGGCCAGCGCCTTGGTGATGTGCCGCCGGAGGTGGGGCGCACCGTCGAGGTAGGCGTAGGCCTGGTGTTCGAGCGCCGTGCGGCTCAAACCGAGTCTATCCCGCATGGCCGCGGCAAAAAACTGGCCGGTCCTTCGCGACCACCGCCGGCGCGGTTGACATCTTGCCCACACCATTGCCACGGTCGCCTTCCTCCACAACCTCAAGCTCGACCTTCGGGACAGCTCCTTAGAGAGGCCCTCCTTGCCCCGGTGGCCCGGCGTGCCCAAGCTGAACCGCGTGGAGCGGGCCCGCGACACGCTTCGCACCACCGGCGGCCCGGTGGGCCCGCGCGCGCTGAACGTGCTCCTCGGCGTTTGGCTCTTCGCCTCGGCGTTCCTTTGGCGCCACCCGGACAACGTCGGGTACAACGACTGGGTCTGCGGGCTGCTCGTGGCGGCGGCGGCGCTCTCGGCGGTGTGGGCCCCGGGGTACCGTTTCGTCTCTGCGGGTATCGCCGTCTGGCTTTCGTTCTCGACCCTCCTCTTCGGGTACCAATCGTTCGTGGCGCGCCTCCACGATCTGGCCCTCGCGGGGGCGATCTTCGTCGTTTCCCTGGTGCACGGGCCGCCCCCGCTCGAGGCGAGGGAGGGGGAGGGGTAGGGCTCGCCCGCGGACCCGGGGCCGTCGTCGGGTCCTCTGCGACTAGAGGGGAGCTCGGTCGACCGGGTCGTACACGGGCGACAGGGCGAGGGCTCGCGCCGGGCCGGGCGGCGAGCTCCCTTGGTATCCTCGACGGGTGACCCACGGCGTTTTGGAGGAGCTTTGGCGCGGCCTCCTCCCGTTCTTCGGGAGCGGGTGGCCCTTAATCGCCGCCGCCGCAGCGGCCCTGGGCCTGGCCCTCTTCCTCGCGAGCCGCAGGGCTCGCGGTAAGAAGCCTCGCCGGTCCGGGCGGCGGAGGGCTCCTCGTTATCCCGTCGTCTTGGCCCACGGGCTTCTCGGGTTCGACGAACTGCGCATGGGCCGGATGCGCACCGAGTACTTCCGGGGCGTGGCCGAGCGATTGGAGCGGGAGGGCTATCTCGTCCACCGCTCAAGGGTGTCGAAGACCGCCTCCATCGCCGATCGGGCGAGGGAGCTCGCGGCGTTCGTTCAGGAGCTCCCCGGGCGGCGGGTGAACGTGGTGGCGCATTCCATGGGAGGCCTGGACGCCCGGTTTGCCCTCACTCACCTCGGGATGTCGCGGAAGGTGGCCTCGGTGACGACGGTGGGAACGCCCCACCTCGGAACTCCGCTCGCCGACCTCGGCGCGCGGCCCGGCGCGAAGACCCTCTGGGCGGCCCTTCGCGGTTTGGGGATGAACGTCGACGCGTTTCACGATCTCACGACGGAGCGCATGGCGGAGTTCAACGAGTCCACCCCGGACGCGCGGGGGGTGCTCTACGCGAGCGTGGTGGGTGCCCCCGGTGGGCGGCGCGAGGTGATGCCCATCCTGGTGCCCACTTACCTGTGGCTGGGCGAGTGGGCCGGGGGAAACGACGGGCTCGTCCCGGCAGCCTCCCAGCGCTGGGGCGAGGTCGTCCGGGAGGTCGGCGCCGACCACTTCGCGCAGATCGGCTGGTCGCGAAGGTTCGCGGCGGGGGAGTTCTATCTCGAGCTCCTCCACGAGCTTCGGGCCTTTGGCCTCTAAGGAGGCGGCCCTAGCGCGAAGCCCGCCCGCGCTCGTCCGCGATCTTCCCCTCGAAATAGGAGGAGAGGGCGGCGAGCGCGGTGGTGGCGGCGACCACCCGAAGCGCGGTTCCGACCCCGAGCGGGATCGCCTCTGGCCCGGCGCGGGCGAGCACCGTGGTGTAGACGGCCCCGGAGAGCCCGACCCCGAGCACCATGCCCACGTTGCGGGACCCGGCCAGGACGCCGGAGGCGATGCCTCGGCGGTTCGGCGGGGCGGCGCCGAGGAGCCGGCTGTTGTTCGGGGCAACGAAGGCGCCGAAGCCGAAGCCGCAGAGGCCCATGCCCAGCATCACGAGGGCGATGGGCGTGGACGGGCCGACGAAGGAGAGGGAGAAGAGGCCCGCCGAGAGGAGCGAGAGGCCGGCGACCACCGGGCCGCGGGTTCCGAACCGGTCGGAGAGAGTCCCCGCGAGGGGAGCCGTCACCATCATGAGAGCGGGCTGGGAGGTGAGGACGAGTCCCGCCGTGTCGGCCGTGAGCCCGCGCCAGGCGAGGTAGAAGGGCAAAAGGAAGAGCACCGCGAACTGCGCCACGTAGGAGAGCATCGCGCTCGCGACCGCTCCCGAGAACACGCGGCTCGCGAAGAGGGACAGGTCGAGCATGGGCTCTTCCGAGCGGTTCTCCACGAGGAGGAACGCACCGAGGAGCACCGCTGCGGTCACGAGGAGCCCGACGATCGACGGAGCGGTCCAGCCCCAGGCATGTCCCTGGTTCAGCGCGAGGAGCAGGGAAAGGAGCCCCACGAAGAAGAGCGCCGCCCCGAGGAAGTCGAAGCCCGGGGGCACCTCGGCGGGCTTGTCGCGGGCGACGTTCCGCTGGCTGAGCCAGGAACCGACGAGGCCCACCGGGACGTTCACGTAGAACACCGCTTGCCAACCGAGGTGCGTGGCGAGGAGCCCCCCGAGCGGCGGTCCGACCGCGAGGCCCAGGTAGGTCATGACCGCCTGCAGGCCCAGGGCGCGCCCCCGCTCGCTCGGCGGGAAGCTCTGGACGAGGATGGCGGGCGCGTTGGCGTAGAGCATCGCGGCCGAGAGGGCCTGGACGGCGCGGAAGGCCACGAGCCACCCCACCGAGGGGGAGAGGCCGCACAGGGCCGAGGAGAGGACGAATCCCAAGAAGCCGGCGACGTAGACGTCCTTGTGGCCGCGCAGGTCGCCGAGGCGACCGACGATGAGCAAGACTCCGCTCACCACGAGGAGGTAAACCGTCACCACCCACTCGATGCCGGCCACGCTCGTGTGAAGGGCCCGCCCGAGGGTGGGCAAGAGCGCGTTCACGATGCTCGCGTCGAGGGCGGACATGAACGTGCCCACCCCCACCGCGGCGAGGACCGCCCACTTGGCCCCATCGGCCGCACCGGTTCTAAGATCCACGGGGAGTCGGCCCCCTTTCATATCCGTTCACCCTAACGGACTCTAAAGGGCGTTCCCCCGGCCCGCCGCCCATCACCCTGTGCGGAGGGCGCTTCTAGGATCTCCTGGGAGGAGGGCTCCTCGCGTGCCCTTGCCCCCCGGCCGGGGGGAAGGTCCACCCGTCCTTCAGGCAGCCTTGCGCCGACGACCCTTGGCTGCCGCTCGATGCGGTCTTTGGTGGCGAACGGCCTGCGGTCGAGCCTTTGGCCGAGCCTCTTCACCCGGTTTCTCTCGAGTGGCCCGGTTGTCGGGATGGTTCGGCGGCGCTAAGGGGTGAGAGTGAACGTCCACCTCGTCGATGGGACCTACGAGCTCTTTCGCGCCTACTTCGGCGCGCCGCGGGCGAGCGCCCCGGACGGACGGGAGGTGGGCGCGATCCGGGGGCTCTTGCGTTCGCTCTCCTCCCTGCTCCGCGAGGACGGTGTCACGCACCTCGCGGTGGCCTTCGACCACGTCATCGAGTCGTTCCGGAATGACCTCTTTCCCCTCTACAAGACCTCGGCGGGCGTGCCAAAGGACCTCCTCGACCAGTTCCAGCCTGCCGAGGTGGCGGTCCGGGCGCTCGGCGTCGTGGTCTGGCCGATGGTGGAGTTCGAGGCCGACGACGCGCTCGCCACCGCGGCAGCTCGGCTCGCCGGGGAAGAGGAGGTGGAGCGCGTCCTCATCTGTACCCCGGACAAGGACCTCGCCCAGTGCGTCCGCGGGCGGCGGGTGGTCGGGTTCGATCGGATGCGCCGCCGGATGCTGGACGAGGAGGGGGTGAAGGAGCGGTTCGGCGTCGGCCCGGGGTCGATCCCGGACTTCCTCGCGCTCGTGGGCGACGATGCGGACGGGATCCCCGGTCTGCCGCGGTGGGGCGCGCGCTCGGCCGGGGCGGTCCTTGGCCGGTACGGTCATCTCGAGGCCATCCCCGAGGAGGACACCGGATGGGATGTGCCGGTGCGCGGCGCGCGAGCCCTGGCGGAGAGCCTCCGCGCCCACCGGAAGGAGGCCCTCCTCTACCGGACCCTGGCTACGCTCCGGACCGACGTGCCCCTCCTAGAGGACCTCGAGGCCCTCCGCTGGCGCGGGCCCGACCGGCCAGCCCTCGAGGCCGTCCTGGCCGAGCTCGGCCTTCCCGGGCTCGCCGAGCGCCTCGAGGGCGAACCACATTGACTCGACTGGCATCCTCCGTCGGACGTGGAGCCTCGAGGCCTTGCTCGTAGTCCCAGCAAGAATGTTCGCAAAAAAGGTTCCGCACACCCGATAGGCAACCAATCTTAGCGTCCCACAAATGAGGAAAGGGAGCCAATGAGCGAGGCGAGAGAACTAGCCGACAAGACGGCCATCATCACCGGCGCCGCACGTAACCAGGGCCGCGCGTTTGCGTAGGCCCTGGCGCGAAAAGGGGCGAACATCGCGGTGCACTAACACGCCGCCGCTTCAAGAGCCGATGCCCAGAAGACAGCCCGGCTGGTGACGGCCCAAGGAGCGAAGGCTCTGCTCGTGGAAGGTGATTTGGCGAACATCGCGACCGTGAAGCGCCTGTTCGCTGAGGCCAGAGAGGTATCCCAGTCTATCGACATCGTGATCAACAATGCCGGAGTCGTCATCAAGAAGGCCTTCGTGGAGATCACCGAGGAAGAATTTGACCGGGCGTTTGACGTCAACGCCAAGGCGGCGTTCTTCGTGATGCAGGAAGCCGCGAAGAACATCGCCGACAATGGGCGTATCATCAACATCGGAACCACGATATTGGGTGCGACAATTCCCTATTATTCGGTCTACGCTGGCTCAAAAGCGCCGCTGGAGGACTTCACCCGTGCCCTGGCCAGGGAGATCGGCGAGCGCGGTGTGACGGTGAATGTCATTGCCCCCGGGCCGCTCGACGATTCGTTCTACCGCGATGCCGAAACGCCTGAATCGGTTGCGAGAGCGACGCAGGCGAGCGTGCTGCATCGGCTGGGAAAGGTGGAAGACATCGTGCCACTGGTGGAATTCTTGGCATCGCCTGGTTCGCAATGGATCACTGCGCAGACGCTGTTCATCAATGGTGGCTATTTGGCGCGCTGAGCCGCTCGTGCGCGTGGCCTTCCGCAACAATGGGTACCGGTACCGGGGACCCACCTCACCTCACCACTCGTAAGGAGACACACCATGTCCAAGGTTCGCGTGAGCTGCTTTTCTCTGTCGATCGACGGATACGGCGCCGGACCTCAGCAGGACCTGAAGAACCCGATCGGCGTGGGCGGGATGGAGATGCATGCCTGGATGCTCGGCACCCGCACCTTCCGGGCATTGCACGGAGGAAGCGGCGGAGAGACCGGCGTGAACGACGATTTCGCGGCGAGAAGCTTTGCCAACGTTGGTGCCTGGATCCTGGGCCGCAACATGTTCGGGCCCGTGCGCGGCTCCTGGCGCGACAACGAGTGGAAGGGCTGGTGGGGACCGAACCCGCCCTATCACACGCCGGTGTTCGTGCTGACCCACCACGCGCGCGCCTCGGTCCCGATGGAAGGGGGAACCACGTTCCACTTCGTCACCGAAGGCATCCGCGCGGCCCTCGAGCTGGCGAAAGAGGCGGCGGGCGGCAAAGACATCCGGATCGGCGGCGGCGTGGCGACGATCCGGCAGTACCTCGAGGCGGGCCTCGTCGACGACATGCACCTGGCGGTCACGCCCGTGGTGCTAGGCACCGGAGAGCACCTCTTGTCGGGCATCGACTTGAGGGGGCTCGGCTTCACCTGCACCGAGCACGTCTGTGCGCCGAAAGCCCTGCACGTCGTGTTGACGAAGGGGAGCTAAACGGCAGTTCGGTGCGATCGGTCGTTTAGAGCGGGATCAGGATCGACAGGTCCTGTCCGGCCATGCTCTTCTGCGCTCCGCGCGGGTTGGTGCTCGCCACGGAGGTGGCGATGGAGCGGTGGCGGCCGAGCGTGAGCGTGACGAAGCTTTAGGAGGCTCTCCAAAAGCGCCTTGAAAGAAGCGGAAGCTGTTTGGCTTCTTGCGCCGGCACCGACGCGAGAGCTCCGACGACGAGTCCCAGGAAGAACTCGAAACGATGTACCGGGACACCGGAGCCGGGAAGGTCTCCCGGCCCTCCTGATCGGTGGAGTTCGCACCACCGAGGGACCGCGGCGTTAGAGGTTAAAAAATCGATCACCTACGGCGCCGCCCAAGCCGTACCTCGCGATCCCCCGGAACGCCTCTAGCCTTAGCCCTTCAGTTCCGGGCCAGCTGGCGATCGATGACCGCCTTGATCGTATCGAACGGTACCGCACCCACCACGCGCTCGCCGTTCACGAACAGGGTGGGGGTGCCGTTCACGCCGATTCGGCCGGCGACGGCCTCGTCCTCCTGGATGCGCGCCTTGCCGCGCCCCGATTGCAGGGAGGCCTCGAACTTCTGCATGTCGAGCCCGATCTCCTTCGCGAACTGGGCGTAGACCTGGGGCGAGAGGGCCTGCTGGTTCTGGAAGAGCTTGTCGTGCATCTCCCAGAACTTGCCCTGCTCCCGGGCGGCCTCGGCCGCGACCGCCGCCGGCTCGGCCTGCGGGTGCATGGGGAGGGGCTGGTGCTTCCAGACGAGCTTCACCTTGTCCCCGTATGCCTTCTGGACCTCCACGAGGGTGGGCTCGATGCGCCCGCAGAAGGGGCACTGGAAATCGGAGAAGAGCACCACCGTCACCGGCGCCCGGACGTTCCCGCGGACGGGGTCGTCGCCGCGCAAGCCCAGGGCGTCCGCCGCCACGACCTGGGCGGGGGCGGGAGGGGGGGCCTCTGCGGCCGGGGCCGGAGCCGGAGCGGGGAGGGAGAGGTTGGCCTTGCAGGCCTTGGCGTAGAAGTCGGAGCCCGCCGTGCCCCCGCCCAGGAGCGCATCCGCCTTCTTGAGCTCCTCGTCCATGACCTGCTTCAACATCTCGTAGGGGAGCGCCCCCACCACCTCGCGGCAGTTGAAGAACATGGTCGGCGTGCCGGTCACGCCGAGCTTCGCGGCGAGGGCCTGGTCGGCGGCGATGTGGTCCTGGCCGTGCTTTTCCAGAAGAGCGGCCTTGAACTTCGGTAGGTCTAGGCCCAGCTCGCCCGCGTACCGCTCGAAGGCTGCCGGGGTGAGGTCCTGCTGTGCGGCGAAGAGCTTGTCGTGCATCTCCCAGAACTTCCCTTGGTCGCGGGCCGCCTCGGCGGCGATGGCCGCCGGCACCGCGTTCGGGTGCATGGGGAGAGGCTGGTGCTTCCAGACGAAACGGATCTTCCCGGGATAGGCCTGCTGGAGCTGTGCCAGGGTCGGCTCGAGGCGCCCGCAGAAGGGGCACTGGAAGTCGGAGAAGACGACGACGGTGACCGGCGCCTCTGCCGGGCCGCGGAGGGGATCGCCGGGCTCAACCGGGACGTCGCGGTAGGCGGTGGGGGGGGGGGCGGCGGGGCGGGGCCGCGGGGCGGGGGCGGCCTGGGGCGGGGGGGGCGCGGTCGGGCGCCGACCGCCGAGGCCGAGAGAGCCGGCGGTGACGAGACCGAGACCGAACCCGACCACCAACGCGACGATCCAGCTCACGTGCTTCTGCATGCGTCATCACTCCGGGGGAAAAAGACGGCGAAGCGGCTACATGAAGCACCGACGCGGCCCCCCGTCAACGAGCGACCGCCATTCGAGGGCGGGCCCGCTGCCCGTCCCATCGCAGGTTCTCTCCATTCCCCGGCGCGCGGTCAAGGTACCGACCGCGAATGGTCGTTTGCTGCCTGCTCGGCTGGTGCAAGGACGGCCCCCGGGGGGCCGCCGTTGCCCCTTCACGAGGGAGCGGATAATGGAGGGCGCGGTGCCACAGAGCTTTCCCCTACCCGAGCCCACACGGACCATCGACACGTCCGGGAGACTTTGTCCCTACCCCATCGTGGAGACGGCGCGGGCGGTGAAGGCCCTCGAGGCCGGGGCGGTCCTGTGCGTCGTCTCGACCGACCCGGGCATCGAGCTCGACATGCCCATGTGGTGCAAGGCCACCCGGAACGAGCACCTCGGCACCTTCCGGGAGGGCGGGGCGTTTTTCTCCTACGTCCGGAAAGGGCGGTAGAGGGATGCCACGAACGGTGAAGGCGATCGGCCTCGTCTCGGGGGGTCTCGATTCCACCCTGGCCGTGGCGCTCCTTCGCCGCCAGGGGGTGCAGGTCAAGGCGGTCAACTTCTACACCGGCCTCTGCATCACCGAGACCCAGCGCCGCAAGGGGGGCCGTGCCGACGGGACGATCCCCCAGAACGAGGCGCTCCGCGCCGCCGCCGACCTCGAGGTCGACATCGAGTACGTCGACATCTCGGGCAAGGACTACTTCGGCATGCTGGTGAACCCGCGCTTCGGGTACGGCGCGAACGCCAATCCCTGCGTCGACTGTCGGGTGTTCATGATGAGCAAGGCGAAGGAGATCATGGAGGGAGAGGGCGCCGACTTCGTCTTCACCGGCGAGGTGCTCGGCCAGCGGCCCAAGAGCCAGAGGCGCGACACCCTGCGGACGATCGAGCGCGAGTCGGGGCTCTTGGGGCGCCTGCTCCGCCCGCTCAGCGCGCGGCTCCTCGAGCCCACCCTCCCCGAGCGCGAGGGGCTCGTCGATCGGGAGAAGCTCCTCGACATCAGCGGGCGCTCTCGCCACAGGCAGATGGCCCTCGCGGCCGAGCTCGGGCTCACGGGCTGGCCCCAGCCCGCCGGGGGCTGCTGCTACCTCACCGACGAGAGCTTCGCCCGGAAGTTCTTCGACATCCTCGACGCCCGGGAGGCGATCGGCGCGGAGCGCGCCATCGACCAGGAGGACGTCATCCTGCTCACCACCGGGCGGCACTTCCGGCTCTCGTCTCGGGCGAAGCTCGTCGTCTCGCGCTCGGAGGTGGAGAACGCGGTCTTGGAGCACCACGTGGCGGGGCGCGCCCGGGTGGAGGCGAGGGACAGGGTCGGTCCAGTGGCGCTGGTGGAGGGGACCCCGACGTGGGAGGAGCGGCTTCTCGCCGCACGAATCGTGGCTCGGTACGGCAAGGGCAAGGATGACCCCAAGGTGGCAGTGAGCTGGAGGGAGGGAGAACTCGAGGAAATCTACGAAGTTGAGCCGGAGCGCGACGAGGCGCGCCTGGAGGCGCTGCGCATCTAGAGCCCTCCTGAGCCGGGTCGTCCTTCTCGAGGGGCAGAGGCGACTGGGCCGGGCCTAGGGGCGTCGGCTCGCGCATTGACGTTGTGGCGGTGAGGGGGTAGGCAACTGCGGCGCGTTTTGCGCGGGGTTCACCTCGCGCGCGACCAGCGGCAGGCCCGGATCGCCGCAGACCTTCTTAGCCCTGGGCGAAGAAAGCCCGGGTACTCGAGCACGGCGAGGTCAAAGGGACATGGCGACGAAGCGCATCTACTCGTTCGGTGGGGGCAAGGCCGACGGCGACAAGGACATGAAGGAGCTGCTCGGCGGCAAGGGGGCCGGGCTGGCGGAGATGTCCAGCATCGGGATCCCGGTCCCCCCGGGCTTCACCATCACCACCGACGTCTGCACCGAGTACTACAAGAGCGGCAAGAAGCTGCCCAAGGGGCTCGAGGCGGACATCCGGGGGGCCTTGAAGAAGGTCGAGGCGCTCACCGGCAAGAAGTTCGGGGACGAGAAGGACCCGCTGCTCGTCTCGGTCCGCTCCGGCGCCCGGGTGTCGATGCCGGGGATGATGGACACCGTCCTGAACCTGGGCCTCAACGACGCGACGGTCGAGGCCCTGGCGGAGAGGTCGGGGAACCCCCGCTTCGCCTGGGATAGCTACCGGCGCTTCGTGGCGATGTTCGGCGACGTGGTCCTGGGGATGAAGCCGGAGAGGAAGGAGGACCGCGACCCCTTCGACACCATCCTCGAGCACAAGAAACAGGCCCGGGGGGTGAAGTACGACCCCGAGCTGCCGGTCGAGGCGCTGAAGGAGCTCGTGGCCGAGTTCAAGGCGGAGATCAAGAGCCGCAAGGGCATCGACTTCCCCAACGATCCCCACGGCCAGCTGCTCGAGGCGGTGGCCGCGGTGTTCCGCTCCTGGGAGAACGAGCGGGCCATCACCTACCGGCGCACCTACGGCTACCCGGCGGACTGGGGCACGGCCGTGAACGTGCAGGCCATGGTCTTCGGCAACATGGGCGAGGACTCCGGCACCGGGGTGGCCTTCACCCGCAACCCCGCCACCGGCGACAACGAGTTCTTCGGCGAGTTCCTGGTGAACGCCCAGGGCGAGGACGTGGTGGCCGGCATCCGCACCCCCCAGAAGATGGGCGAGATGGAGCGGATGTGGCCGGACATCGCGAAACAGCTCCTCGCTGTCCGGTCGAAGCTCGAGAAGCACTACCGCGACATGCAGGACATCGAGTTCACCATCGAGCGGGGCAAGCTCTACGTCCTGCAGACCCGGAGCGGGAAGCGGACCGGTCTCGCCGCGGTGCGGATCGCCGTGGACCTGTGCGCGGGGAGGGTGATCTCGAGGGACGAGGCGCTCCTCCGCCTCGAGCCGGAGGCCTTGAACCACCTGCTCCGCCCCATCTTCAACGTCGAGGCGAAGCGGGCGGCCCTGAAGGGGGACCGGCTCCTCGCCCGGGGGCTCCCCGCGGGCCCGGGCGCGGCCAGCGGCCGGCTGGTCTTCTTCGCCGAGGACGCCGAGGCCTGGAAGGCGCGGGGCGATCAGGTGCTCCTCGCCCGCCACGAGACCTCCCCCGAGGACATCCGGGGCATGGTCGCCTCCGAGGGCTTCCTCACCGCCTTCGGCGGCATGACCTCCCACGCCGCCCTGGTGGCCCGGCAGATGGGCAAGGTGGCCATCGTCGGGTGCGAGGCCCTCTCCTTCGACTACCACGCCCGGACGATGACGGTTTCCGGCGAGCGCGGGGACCGGGTCTTCCGGGAGGGGGACTGGATCTCCATCGACGGCTCGGCCGGCGAGGTGATCGAGGGCCGCCTGGAGACGAGCCCGTCCGAGGTGGTCCAGGTGCTGGTGGAGAAGAGCCGCAGCCCCGAGGACGCTCCCATCTACCGGGAGTTCGCGGCGGTGATGGGCTGGGCGGACGCGGCTCGACGCCTCGGGGTCCAGGCCAACGCCGACCAGCCCGACCAGGCCACCACCGCGGTCGCCTTCGGCGCCCAGGGCATCGGCCTGTGCCGCACCGAGCACATGTTCTTCGGCGAGGGCAAGATCGGCCCGATGCGGGAGATGATCGTCGCCGACAACACCGAGGACCGGCGGCGGGCGCTCGACAAGCTCCTCCCCCTCCAGCGCGGGGACTTCCGCGGCATCTTCGAGGCGATGAAGGGGCTCCCGGTCACCATCCGCACCATCGACCCGCCCCTCCACGAGTTCTTGCCCCACGACAAGGCCGGGATCGAGGAGCTGGCCCGGGCCACGGGGAAGAGCGTGGAGTTCGTAGAGGGCCGGGTCGAGGAGCTGCACGAGTCGAACCCCATGCTCGGCCACCGCGGCTGCCGCCTGGGCATCGCCTACCCCGAGATCACCGAGATGCAGGCCCGGGCCATCTTCGAGGCCGCCGCCGACATGGCCGAGAAGGGCCAGAAGGTCGAACCGGAGGTGATGATCCCGCTCGTCGGTTCGCGCAAGGAGATGGAGGACCAGGCCGCCATCGTGAGGCGGGTGGCGGAGGAGGTCTTTGACGAGCGCAAGGTCAAGGTGAAGTACAAGGTCGGCACGATGATCGAGATCCCCCGGGGTGCGCTCCAGGCGGGCGAGATCGCCAAGGTGGCGGAGTTCTTCTCCTTCGGCACGAACGATCTCACCCAGACCACCTTCGGCCTGTCCCGCGACGACACCGCCGCGGTCCTGGCCGCCTATCTCAAGAGGGACATCTTCCCCATCGACCCCTTCGTCTCCATCGACCGGGACGGCGTGGGCGAGCTCATGAAGATCGCGGTGGAGCGCGGCCGGGCCGCCCGGCACGGGCTCAAGGTCGGCATCTGCGGCGAGCACGGCGGCGACCCGAGCTCGGTCGAGTTCTGCGACTCGATCGGACTCGACTACGTCTCCTGCTCGCCCTACCGGCTGCCCATCGCACGGCTCGCGGCGGCGCAGGCGGTCTTGAAGTCGAGGAAGGCGCAAGCTTCGAAGAAGGCGTCCCCGAGAGCCCTGAAGAACGGGAAGGCGGCGAAAAAGGCCGCGCCGGCCAAGAAGAAAGTGGCCCGGGCACGGGCCTAAGGGCGGGTGGGGTCGCGCCCCTAGCGATATCGCGTGCGAGCGGGGGGCCGGTCCGCCGGCCCCTTGCTCGTTCTTGAGGCGGTAGCCGATCGCGGCGCGCCCTTGCGGTAGGGTCCCTTCCAACAGCTCCGCACATGGGCCGACCCCGGGGCAAGGAAGAGGGGCCCTCTGCCCTGCGGCGACGACTTTGACCCGCTCACGGGCGTCGGGCAAACTGCTCGCCAGAGTCCTGGCCGGTCGCGGTCTCCCGCTCCATGAAACCAACGAGAGCTCTTCACTTCCTTGTTCCCGTCCTCGTGCTCCTCCTCTCCGCGGTGGCCGTCTCCCGGGCCGCGGAGACGTTGCCGGAGCTCCTAGACCGGCCCGAGTCGAAGGCCGCGCCCGATTCGCCCTCCGTGAAGGAGGCCCTCGCTCCGGGCGCCCCGGCGCCACATCTCGGCCTTGTCCGCCTCGATCCCGGCCTGGGACGGTACGTGGCGCCGTACGGTTCCGGTCGGGCCATCCTCACCCTCTCGAGCGGGCTGCAGGAGCGGCTCACCCGGACGCTCTCGCAGTATGCGGTGCCCTGGGGGGCGACCGTCCTCCTCGAGCCCGCCACCGGCCGGATCCTGGCCATGGCCGAGTACTCCCGCGCCGAGCCGGGCGCGACCGGGCTGGCGCTCAGGGCGATCGCGCCGGCGGCGAGCGTGTTCAAGCTCGTCACCGCCGCCGCCCTGCTCGAGCAGGGAATCTCGCCGGGGGAAGAGGTCTGCTTCCACGGCGGGCGGCGGCACCTCGATCCCCGCCTCCTCGCGGACGACCCGCGCCGGGACCGGCGCTGCATCACGCTCGAGAGCGCCTTCGGGCGGAGCACCAACGTGGTCTTCGCGAAGCTCGCCGACCGCGGCCTCGACGCCGCCGGCCTGCGGGACGCCGCCGACCGCTTCCTCTTCAACACCCCCATCGCCTTCCCTCTCGCCCTCGAGCCCTCGAGCGCCCTCATCGAGGGCGATGCCTTTCAGCTCGCGAGCACCGCGGCGGGCTTCGGCCCGGTCAGGCTCTCGCCCCTCCACGCGGCTCTGCTCGCCGCCATCGTGGCGAACGGCGGCGTGTTCGTCCCGCCGGTGCTCCTCGACGAGGTGGAGGGCGCGCCCGCACCCTTGGCCCCCGAGCCCTGGCGGGTGATCGACGGCGAGGTGGCCTCGAGGCTCGCGGAGATGATGCGGACCACGGTCACCGAGGGCACGGCGCGCAAGGCCTTCCGGCGAGTGGCCTCGTCGCTCAGGAAAGTGCCGGTGGCGGGCAAGACCGGGACGCTCTCCGATCGGGACCCCTACCGCGACTACTCCTGGTTCGTGGGCTTCGCCCCTGCCGACGACCCCGAGGTGGCGGTGGCGACGGTCATCGTGAACCAGCGCTCCTGGAGGGTGCGCGCCCCGGCGGTCGCGCGGGACGCGCTGGAGGCCTACTTCCAGAGCCGGCTCGCGCAAGGGGGCTCGGGCCCGCCGGGCAAGGTGCGGACGACCCGGGTGAGCCTCAGGTAGGCTCGCTCCATCAGATGGCGAGGAGCCCGGAGTCCGCGAAGCGGCGGATGGCCTTCAGGACGTCGAGCTCGCGGAGCGGGGCGAGCTTGACCAATTCGGAGACGCTCCGCCGGCCGTCGCAGCGGGAGAGGAGATAGCGATCCGCCGAGGGGAGGCGGAGCTTCGAGAGCTCCCCGGCGGCGACGACGAGCCGCGGGACCCTCGCCGCGTCGAGGAGCTCCTTCCGCAGCCGCTCCGAGAGCGTGTGCTCGGCCTCGAGGAGAAGCTTCTTGGCCGCCTCCGATCCCGGGTTCATCTCCACCGCTCGGGCGGCGGCGAGTTCGGCCTCGTCCGCGTTTCCGTCGGCGAGCAGCCCCCGGGCTCGGTCGACGAGCCGTGCCGCCCCGTCGTCCCCCGAGGGGCCCGCCGCCGGCTCGCTCGAGGTCCCGCGCAGCCAGCCCTGCCGGGAGAGCGCGTACAGCCGCTGGTACAGGTGGAAGTCGGTGGCGCGCAGGACGAGCCCGATCTCGTCGATGCTCTTCCCCTCCCGGGCGAGGGCCAAAAGGCGCCCGTCCACCGTGGAGGCCGAGAGATCGGGAGGGACCTTCTCCTCGACGATGGTGAGGGCCGCGGCCCCGGAGGGGAACTCGCCGCGGAAGGCGCTCCAGGCGGTGGCGCGGAACTCGGCCTCCCGGGCGATCTCCGGGAGGGGAACCCGGGCGTCGAGCTCGTCGACCTTCTCCACCGGGCCGTCGTCGAAGGTGAACACGCCCGAGTCCCACAAGAAGACGTCGAGGAGCGTTTCGCGGATCTTGATCGCCAGGACCTCCCGGATGATGTCCGAAGCGACGAGCCCCACCATGGTGAGCACCTTGCCGAGGCGGACCTTGGTCTCCTCCTGGACCTGGAAAGCCTTGGAGAGCTGTTCCTCGGTGAGGTGGCCGTAATTGATGAGGAGCTGGCCCAAGTACTCGCGGGGGTCGTTCGAGGCCGCGGCGACCGCCGCGCCGCCCTTCAGGCTCACGGTCTTTCGCACGGTCCCTCGCTCGCAGGAGAGCGTCCCCGTCTTCTCGAGCCGGGCGAGCAACTCGACGAGCTCGCCGAGCGGCAGGACCCCGAAGCTACCCATGAGCCCGCGCATTTTCGGGCGAGTGTCATACGCCGCCGCCGTGGCGGCAAGGCGGGGGGGTGGTGTAGAAAGGCGTCTCGTGGTCCCGACTCGAAAGGTCACCCTCCTCGCCGCGCTGGCGCTCTTCGTTTTCGGTTGCCGGCGGGAAGGCCCTCCTCCGCCCTTCGCGGCGGAGTTCGGGATCGACGCGGCCCGGGGCGAGGACGCCCCCGCCTTCGAGCTCGCCGCCCAGGACGGCACGAAGGTCTCGCTCTCGAGTTGCCGCGGACAGGTGGTCTTCGTGAACTTCTGGGCCACCTGGTGCCCGCCCTGCCGCGAGGAGATGCCGAGCATGATGGCCCTCGGGAGGGAGCTCGAGGCGCGGCATCCCGGAAAGTTCCGGATGGTGGCCATCTCGGTGGACGAGGGCTGGGACCCGGTGAGGGCCTTCTTCGCCGGCCCGCCCTATGGCGGCTCGACCTCCCCCTTGACCGTCGTCCTCGACCGCCCCGATCAGGGCACCACTCTCGCATACTACTGTGCGGCCCGGGGGGGGTGCCCAGGCGAGTACAAGTTCCCCGAGAGCTACATCGTCGACCGCCGCGGGAGGCTCGTCGCCTACGTGGTGGGACCCCGAGACTGGTCCGACCCGAGGCCGCGTGCGTACCTCGAGGATCTCCTGCGCTAAGTAAAGCGACGGCCCGGGTAGCTCTGCTAACCGCTCGTGGTGAATGGCTTGACGCGTCGCGTTATGCCATCCCTCGAGCGATCTTTGCGGGCACGCCGTGGGGGCGTGCGGCCCGGATTCCTTGATGGAGGCGCAACTGCTGCACTATAAGGGCCCGTGAAATCACGGGATCCGGGACCGTACCTCCCCTGCGAGGGTCGAGTTGCCGGCCCGCGGAGGGCGCGTGGCCTCGAGCGGTATCCCCGTCGTGGTGATGGGCCTCGGAGACATCGGTAAGGCGATCGTCCGGGGCGTGCTCCTGCGCCCCGAGATGGAGCTCGTCGGCGCCGCCGACCCGAGGCCGGACCTCGCCGGCAGGCCGCTCTCCGAGGTTCTCGGCGCAAAGGCGCCCGGGTTAGTCGTCGTCGCCGACGTGAGCGAGCTCCTAGGCGCCGCGCGGGGGGGAGTCCTCCTGCAGGCCACGCGGAGCCACTTCAAGGACGTCTTTTCGGAGCTCACGCAGGCGGTGCGAGCCGGCACCTCGGTCGTCTCCACCTGCGAGGAGCTGGCCTGGCCCTGGCTCCGCAGCGAGGAGGCGGCGGACGAGCTCGACCGGCTCTGCGAGGAGCGGAACGTGGCCGTGCTCGGCACCGGGGTGAATCCGGGGTTCGTCCTGGACCGGCTGCCCGCCTTTCTCGGCCAGGTGACCGCGGGGGTGCGGCACGTGCGCGGGCTGCGGGTGGTGGACGCCTCGAGGAGACGCCCGGCCCTATTGAAGAAGATCGGCGCCGGCCTCGGCGAGGACGAGTTCCACGAGGCCGCGGAGCGCGGCCTGGTCGGCCACGTGGGGCTCTCCGAGTCCGCCGCCCTGGTCGCGGCCGCCTTGGGCCTTGCTCTGGACGAGGTCGAGGAGGAGCTCGTGCCGCTCGTCGCGCAGGAGGGCGAGCGGGGTGACCGGTTCGGGTCGGAGGTGGAATCCGGGAAGGTGGCAGGCCTCACGCAGACGGCGCGCGTCTTCGCGGACGAGCGCGAGGTGGTCAGGCTCGAGCTCACCCTGGCGATCGGGGCGGAGAACCCGCGGGACGAGGTGGAGCTCGATGCGGACCCTCCCCTAAAAGTGATCGTGCCCGGGGGCGTGCCGGGCGAGCCGGCGACGGTGGCGGCGGTGCTCAATGCGGTGGCGGCGGTGACGGAGCTGCGCGGGCTCGTGACGGTGCTCGACCTGCCGGCGGGCCGGTAGAGGGGAGGAGCGGGATCGCATGCTCGAGAGGACGCTCATCGGCCGGGAGAGCGAGCCGGTCGTCCACGAGGTGGAGAAGGGCCAGATCCGGCACTTCGCCGACGCCCTCGGGGATCCGAGCGTGCTCGCGCAGGACGAAGCCGCCGCCCGCGCCGCCGGATATGCGGGGCTCGTCGCCCCGCCCACCTTCGCGGTCTCGCTCACCGCCAACGAGCGCTTCCGCCACTCCCTCGACCTCGGCACCCGGTCGATCCTCCACGGCGAGCAGCAGATCGAGCTCATGCGGCCCATCCTCTCGGGCGACCGCCTCACGGTGGTGACGCGCGTGGCCGACGTGCAGGAGCGAGCAGGTGCGAGCGGCCCCTCCGACGTGCTCGTGCTGGAAGACGAGGGCAAGGACGACAAGGGCGAGCTGGTGTTCCGCACGCGCGCGACGCTCATCCTGCGCCGCGGATAGGACCGTCGAGATGCTCACGGCACGGCAGCTCTACTTCGAGGCGGTCAAGGTGGGTGACGAGCTGCCCCCCCTGGTGAAGCCTCCCGTGGACCGGTTCCAGATCGCCCGCTATGCCGGGGCGGCCCAGGACTTCAATCCCCTCTCGGTCGACGAGCAGTTTGCGCGCAACGCGGGGTTCCCGAGCGCCCTCGTCCCGGCGATGATCTCGATGGCGTTCTTGGGGGAGCTGGTGGTGGACTGGGTGCGGGGAGCCCGGCTCCGGAAGTTCCAGGCGCGCTTCGTCAAGATCGTCTGGCCGGGCGACGTCCTCACCTCGCGCGGCCGGGTGGTGGACCGGCGCTTCGAGGCGCCCGGGCGCTATGCCATCGACGTCGAGGCCTGGGCCGAGAACCAGCGGGGCGAGCTGGTGGTCCGGGGGCTCGCCACCTTCCAGCTCTACTACAGCCAGGAGGACGATGCCCGACAGAGGGCGGGGCAGCCGCCCCTCGTGGTGACGAAGGAGGAGGAGGAGGCACGGCTCGCGAAGCTCTCCCGGGCCCAGCCGCCCCGGCCCTCGCCCCTGGGCGGACGATCCCTCGCCCCCCCGAAGCCCCTGCCCGCGCCCCCGCCGAAGAGCCCCGCGCCCGAGGCCGGTCTGGCTCGTCCGCCGGTCCTTTCTCCGGCCCCGGTCCGCCCGACCCCCGCCCCGCCGCCCCCTGTTCGTCCGCCCTCCCGCCCGGCGATTGTGAAATCGCGCGAGCGGGTGCGCCCCTCCTCGCGCTCCGGCCGCAAGCATGGCGGCTCCGCGAAGCACAAGGGGGTCGCCCGGCCGCACGGGGCCAAGCGGTCGGCGCACAAGGAGGCGGCCCGCTCGCGCTCGAGGACCCCGGCGAAGAAGCCGAGCGGGAAGAAGAGGCGGTAGGCCGGCCACGCTCGTCATGCCGCAAAGGTCCGGCGCCTTCGCCCTCCTGGCCCTCCTCCTCGCCGCGCCCGCCTGCCGGCGGCCCGCCCAAGCGGCCGCCCCGGCCCCCCCGGCGAACGCGGCCGCCGTTCCGGCCTTCGAGGCGGCGCTCCAGGAGGGGGACAAAGCCTACGCGGACCGGGGCGACCCGGCGCGCCTCGCCCAGGCGCTCGCCGCCTACGGCAGAGCCGAGGCGGAGCGGCCCAAGGATCCCCAGGCGGAGGTCCGGCTCGCTCGGGCCGAGGCATTCGAGGCCCTCTTGGAACCGGACCCCTCCCGCGCCCGGGAGAGCTGGCTCGCCTCGGCCCGGGCCGCCGAGCGCGCGCTGCGCGCGCTCGAGCCCTCGTTCGCCCAGGCCACGGACCGGGGCGACGATCCGGCGGCGGCGGTCTTTGGGGTGAGCGCGTCAGGGGCGGAGCCCCTGTACTACCTGGCCCATGGGACCATGCGCGCCGCCCAGGCGACCGGGTACGCGGCGGTGCTCGCGGTGAAGGACGCGGTCCTGGCGATGATGTCCCGCGCGGCCGAGCTCGACGAGCGGGTCGACGGGGCCGGGCCGCACCGGGCCCTGGGCGCCTGGCTCGCGGCGCTCCCCATCGCCGCCGGAGGGGGCGCCACCGCCTCCCGCGCCCACTTCGACCGGGCCCGGGCCCTCTGCCCCGACGACCTCCTCTCCCGCGTGGCCGAGGCGGAGACGCTCGCGGTGCTCCTCCAGGACTCCGCCCTCTTCGACTCGCTCCTCTCCGAGGTGGAGCGCTACGACCTCTCCCGGGATCCCGAGCGCGCGCCCGAGAACCGCATCGCGAAGAGGCGGGCCCAAGACCTCTCGAGGCGAAGGGCGAGCCTCTTCTAGAGAGCGGTCGGGGCCGGCGCCTTTGGTTCCCGAACGGCAGGGGTTGAACCTCCCGCCAAAGGCCACGCCTGTCGCGCACTTAAGGCGACCTCGGTCGGCCACAGGGGACGGTTCCGACCCGCGGCGCGCGGTCGCGACCCCGGCCGGGGAGTTCCTGCCACCTTCACAATTCCCTCACGGTGCGGCCCAAGCATTGGGCTGCAAAGCTTCCGGATCTCAGGTAATCACTGTCGCTCTCATCAGAGGCCTTTGGGCAAAAGTGAAGCGATGAAGACCAAGACCAAGCTCTGGATCGCCATCCCTTTGGGGCTACTGCTCGTGGTGGCGGCGCTCGGGTTCGTGAAGGCGCGTCAGTTCGGGACCATGATGAAGGCGGGGGAGCACTTCGCTCCGCCGCCCGAGGCGGTGAGCAGCGCGCCGGTGGAGGAGGCGCGCTGGACGGCCACCCGGATGGCGATCGGGACCCTGGTGGCGGTCCGGGGCGTCACCATGGGCTCCGAGTTGCCCGGGCTCATCACCGAGATCCACTTCGATTCGGGCTCGAGCGTGAAGCAGGGCTCGCTCATGGTGAAGCTCGACACCTCGACGGAGGAGGCCCAGCTGGAATCGGCGAAGGCCGACGACGCCCTGGCGAAGCTCAGCCTGGAGCGCGCCCAACGCCTCCGCAAGGAGGAGTCCAACTCCGCGGCGGACCTCGACGCGGCCGTGGCCCGGGCCAAGCAGACGGGCGCCGCGGTGGCGAACCTCGAGGCGCTCATCGCCAAGAAGTACATCCGCGCCCCGTTCGACGGGCGGGTGGCCATCCGGCAGGTGGAGCTCGGTCAGGTGCTCGCCGCCGGGGCCCCGGTGGCCTCCATCCAGTCGGTCACCCCCATCTATGCCGACTTCTGGTTCCCGCAGCAGGCCCTCGCCGATCTGCGGCTCGGGCAGAAGGCGCGGCTTCGGACGGACACCTTTCCCAAGGACTCCTGGAATGGGCAGATCAGCGCCATCAACCCCGAGGTGGATCCGGCCACCCGCAACGTGAAGGTGCGGGCCATCTTCGGAAACCCGGATGGCCGCCTGCGCCCCGGGATGTACGCCAACGTCGAGGTCCTGTCCTCCGAACAGCGAAAGGTGCTCTGCGTCCCGGTCACCGCGGTCCTGTTCGCTCCCTACGGCGACACGGTGTTCGTGGTGGAGAAGAAGGCGGGAGCGGAGGGGAAGGAGTCCCTCATCGCGAAGCAGGAGTTCGTGCGGCTGGGGGAGAAGCGGGGCGACTTCGTGGAGGTCCTCTCCGGGCTCGAGGCGGGGCAGACGGTGGTGACGAGCGGGGCGTTCAAGCTCCGGAACGGGGCGGTGCTCCTCGTGAACAACGCCCTCGCCCCGGACGCGAAGCTCGAGCCCGCCCCATCGGAGCGGTGAGGCGAGCCCGCCCATGTCCTTCACCGACATCTTCATCCGTCGGCCGGTCATCGCCATCGTCGCGAACCTCCTCATCGTGATCGCCGGGGTGCAGGCGATCCGGACCCTGAACGTCCGCCAGTACCCGAGGAGCGAGAACGCCGCCGTCACGGTCAACACGGTCTACGTGGGCGCCAACCCCGAGCTGGTGCGTGGCTTCATCACCGCCCCCCTCGAGCGGGTGATCGCCGCCGCCGACGGGATCGACTACCTCGAGTCGGAGAGCCACGAGGGCAGCTCGATCATCCGCGCCCACCTGCGGCTCAACGTCGATGCCACCAAGGCGCTGGCGGAGATCGCCTCCAAGGTGGACCAGGTGCGGCGAGACCTGCCGCCCGAGGCCGAGGTCCCCATCTTGAACGTGGAGTCGGTGGACAGCCAGTTCGCCTCGGCCTACCTCTCGTTCTCCTCCGAGCTCCTCCAGCAGAACGAGATCACCGACTACCTGGTCCGGGTGGTGCAGCCGAGGCTCTCGGCCATCCCCGGGGTGCAGCGGGCCGACATCCTGGGGGCGCGCACCTTCGCCATGCGCATCTGGCTCAAGCCCGACCGGATGGCGGCCCTCAACATCTCGCCCGCCCAGGTGCGGCAGGCGCTCGCCACCCAGAACTACCTCTCCGCCGTGGGGCAGACCAAGGGCTCGCTCGTCCAGGTGAACCTCACCGCCAACACCGACCTCCGCTCCCCCAAGGAGTTCGAGCAGCTTGTGGTTCGGGAGCGGGAGGGAGCGGTGGTGCGGCTCGGCGACATCGCCAACGTGGTCCTCGGGGCGGAGGACTACGACGCCGTCGTGAACTTCAAGGGAGAGACGGCGGTCTTCATGGGCATCTTCCCCCTGCCCAACGCCAACGCCCTCGACGTCATCGAGCGGGTCCAGAGGGAGATGGCCTCCCTGCAGAAGGAGATCCCCGAGCAGATCAAGGGCCTCGTCGCCTACGACGCCACCAAGTACATCCGCAACGCGGTCCGCGAGGTGGAGGAGACCCTGGGTGAAACCCTCCTCATCGTGGTGGTGGTGATCTTCCTCTTCTTGGGAAGTTTCCGGTCGGTGCTCGTGCCGGTGGTGGCCATCCCGGTCTCGCTCGTGGGCGGGGTCTTCCTCATGCAGGTGTTCGGCTTCACCGTGAACCTGCTCACCCTGCTCGCCATCGTGCTCTCGGTGGGGCTCGTGGTCGACGACGCCATCGTGGTGGTGGAGAACGTGGAGCGGCACATCTCCGAGGGGCTCGCCCCGGTCGAGGCGGCGCTCATCGGAGCCCGGGAGCTCGTCGGCCCCATCATCGCCATGACCGTCACCCTGGCGGCGGTCTACACCCCCATCGCCTTCCAGGGAGGGCTCACCGGCTCGCTCTTCCGCGAGTTCGCTCTCACCCTGGCGGGCGCGGTCACCATCTCCGGGGTGGTGGCGCTCACCCTCTCGCCGGTGATGTCGGCGGTGCTCCTAAAGCGGGGCGTCGAGGAGCACGGGCTGCCCGGCCTCATCGCCCGCGGCTTCGAGCGCCTGAAGGCCCTGTACGGCCGCCACCTTTCCGCCGCGCTCAACGCCCCCGGAGCCATCTACCTCGCCTGGGCGGTGGTGAGCCTCATCGCCCTCGCCATGTTCCAGCTCTCCCCGCGGGAGCTCGCGCCCACCGAGGACCAGGGGGTGATCTTCGGGGTGGTGAACACCCCCGCCAACTCCACCGTCGAGCAGCTACTCCCCAACGTCCGGGCGGTAAACGACAAGCTCATGTCCCTGCCCGAGTCGGACTTCACCTTCCAGATCACCTTCCCCACCGGGGGGTTCTGGGGGGTGGCGCTGAAGCCCTGGGCGGAACGCAAGAAGAACGCTTTCCAGGTGCTGCCCGAGGTGCAGCAGCTCGTCATGGACCTCCCCGTCATCCAGACCTTCCCCATCCTCCCGCCGGCGCTCCCGGGAGGCGGCAATTTCCCGGTGGAGTTCATCCTCGCCTCCACCGCCGAGCCCTCGGAGATCCTGGTCTTCGCCCAGCAGCTCCAGCAGAAGGCGGCCCAGAGCGGCATCTTCGCCTTCCCGCCGCTCATCGACGTGAAGTACGACCAGCCCGAGTCGGAGGTGGTGCTCGACCGCGACAAGGTGGCGGAGATGGGCCTGAACCTCCAGTCGGTGGGCCAGGACCTGTCGGCGGCCGTGGGCGGCAACTTCGTGAACCGCTTCAGCGTCGCCGGCCGGAGCTACAAAGTCATTCCCCAGGTCTCCCGGGTGGAGCGGCTCAACCCGGAGCAGCTGAAAGACATCTACGTGACCGGGCCGAACGGCCAGCTCGTAGCCCTCTCGTCGATCGCCACCATCAAGGACAAGGTCACCGCCCGCTCGCTGAACCGCTTCCAGCAGCTCAACGCCGTGAAGCTCTCCGGCGTGTCCATCCGCCCGCTCGACCAGGCCCTCACCTATCTCGAGGACCAGGCGGCAGCGATCCTGCCTCAGGGCTACACCATCGACTACACCGGCGAGTCGCGGCAGCTTCGGACCGAAGGGAACAAGTTCTTGCCCGCCTTCGGGCTCGCCATCGTCCTCATCTTCCTCGTCCTGGCTGCGCAGTTCGACAGCTTCCGCGACCCGTTCGTGATCCTGGCGGGCTCGGTGCCCCTGGGCCTGTTCGGGGCCCTGGTGACCACCTTCCTCAAGATGCCGAACCCCAACATCCCCTTCTTCACGAACGGGGTGACCACCACCCTGAACGTCTACTCGCAGGTGGGGCTCGTGACGCTCGTGGGCCTCGTCTCGAAGAACGGCATCCTCATCGTCGACTTCGCCAACCGCCTCCAGCGGGAGGGGCGCACCAAGGTGGAGGCGGTGAAGGAGGCGGCCATGACCCGGCTACGCCCCATCCTCATGACGAGCATGGCCACGGTGTGCGGCCACTTCCCCCTGACCCTCGTCACCGGGCCGGGCGCGAAGGCCCGCAACAGCATCGGGCTCGTCCTCGTGACGGGGATGACCATCGGCACGGCCTTCACGCTGTTCTTCGTGCCCGCCATCTACCTGCTCATCGCCAAGGACCACCAGGCGGGCGAGGAGGCGAGGGCGAAGGTGCCGAGCAAACCGGCGGACGAGGCGGCCTAGCCTTTCGACCCTGCTTTTCTACGAGGTAGAGGCGAGACGCGCCGGAGGCTCTTGTCTCCGCACAGGGTCCTTGCCTTCTCACGCGAGGGCTAGCGAGCGGCCGGAACCGGTGCGCTTGTCTTTCCGACCCCCGGGGGGGGAAAGGGTGCGTTCCTGCCCCCCGGAACCGGGGAGAGTGGATCGGGCGTGACTGCCACTTGGGGCTCCGTACGGGCCGAGTAGCGCGGTGAGCGGGGGGCGAGCTAAGAGCAGGCAGGGCCGCCCCGAGAACGACCGGTCTCGCGGCGTGCCTCACCGGGGCCCGCGGCGTCCGGTCGGCTCACAAGGGGTGTCCCTCGGGGCTTCACCGGTGGTCCCGGGGGCGCTTTCAATCGAAGATGACGCCCGACCCGCTCACGGACGTGTTCGCCTCGGTACGGCTCACCGGGGCGGTGTTCTTCGCCGTCGAAGGGGCCGCGCCGTGGGTGGCCGAGTCCCCACCCGCAAGTGCGATCTTGAGCCGGGTCATGCCCGAGATGGACCACCTCCTCGAGTTCCACGCGGTGACGCGGGGCCACTGCCTCGGCGGGATCCTGGGCGAGGAGCCCATGCGCCTCGAGGCAGGCGACGTGATCTGCTTTCCCCATGGCGATCCGCACGTGTTGTCGAGCTCCCGCGGGATGCGAGCCCCGCCGGATGACCTCTCCCTTTTTGAGCGGGACCCCGGGACCCGGCTTCCGTTCTCCCTGAAGCTCGGCAAGGGTCCGGTTGAAGCGCACATCCTGTGCGGGTTCCTCGGCTGTGACGCCCGCCCGTTCAATCCCCTCCTCAAGACCCTGCCGCGTGTGCTCTCCGCGAGCGACCGCGATGGACCAGAGGGCGGCTGGCTCTCCCTTTTCCTGAAGGTGGCGGAGTCGGAAGCGCGTCGCCCGCGCCCGGGAGGGGAAGCGGTGCTGGCTCGTCTCTCGGAGCTCATGTTCGTGGAGATCGTTCGCCGTCATCTCGAGTCGCTTCCTGTGGACCGGAGCGGCTGGCTTTCGGGCCTGCGCGATCCCCATGTCGGCAAGGTACTCGCGGTACTGCACGCGCGCCCAGGATACCCGTGGACCATCGACGCGCTCGGTCGCGAGGCCGGAATCTCCCGTTCGACCTTGACGGAGCGCTTCACCGCCATGGTGGGCGAGCCGCCCATGAGGTACCTCACCCGCTGGCGCATGCAGGTGGCGGCGGGCCTCCTCGCTCAGACCCACGACGGGATCGCGGCCATTGGCGCGCGCGTCGGCTATGCTTCGGAAGCGGCCTTCAACCGCGCCTTCAAGAAGATGGTCGGGGTTCCGCCCGCGATCTGGCGTCGGCGCCGAACCCGCCTTGCCGCACCCCGCGGCGACCCGGGGCCCCCTTCGGGGATGCCCTCTCCTCGACGGTCACGCCTCGCCTCGCAGGTGTCCCTCCAAAGGGGGTGACGACCGCTGGTCCTCGCCTCGCGGAGGCGGCACCTCCTCCTGCTCTCTTTCGCTTTTGTGCGGGCTGGCTTGGGCCAGCGGCCGCAAGATGAGTTCGGGTGGCATGGAGCCGAGGTCATCATCAGGAGGCGGGGGGTGTGCCCCGGTGCTGAGCGAGGAAGCCGTCGATCTCACTCAGGGCGAAGCGCTTCAGGGCCACGACCCTCGCCCGCGCGCGGTGGGCCGGGGGAACGATGGCTCGCGCCAGCTCCCGGTTCTCCACCTCCGCGATGAGCCAGGCGGTGTGCACGCCGTCCATGCAACCGAAGTCCGCGTGCGTCAGGTAGTGCGAGCCGCTCGTGAGGAGCACCTTCGCCGCCTGGGCGCAGGCGCCCGCCTCGGGATCGTGGTCCACCTGGATGAGAAACCTTGGCATAGATTCACTCCGCGTCTTGTCGGGTAGCGTCGTCACCCTGAATAGGACGCGAAGGACGGCCGGACCTTGCCCGTCCGTCCGTTTTCCTTGCTCGACGATCCGCGGCTTCCGACCGTATCGCCTCCAAAAAGGGGACGGTCGCTTGTCTCGAAGGGATGCGGGGCAAACGTCCCGCCTGGGATCAAACCCAATCGCCTCGGCCAGGGAGGCGCCTTGCCCGAGTTCGAAGCTAGGCCTTCCTCGCGAACTCGTCCATGAACGAGGCCAGGGCATCCACCCACCAGGGCTCGACGGCGTTGTAGATCGACGCCCGGATCCCGCCCACGGAGCGGTGGCCCTTTAAGCCCACCATCCCCTTCGACTTGGCCTCGGCGAGGAAGCGTTCCTCGTCGGCCTCGGTGGGGAGCCGGAACACCACGTTCATGACCGAGCGGCTCTGCCGCTCCACCGGGCAGCGGTAGTACGAGGCGTGGCGATCGATGGCCGCGTACAGCCGGGCCGCCTTCTGGCGGTTGCGGGCCTCCATGGTGGGGAGGCCTCCGAGCTCCTTCAGCCACAGGAGCACGTTGCGGACGAGGTAGATGGCGAAGGTCGGGGGGGTGTTGTAGAGGGACTTGTTCTCGAGGACGGTCCTGAGCTGGAAGATCTTGGGGATGTCCTTGCGGCCTGCCTCGACGAGGGCCCGCGAGACCACCACCACCACCACCCCCGAGGGCCCGAGGTTCTTCTGGGCCCCGGCGTAGACGAGGCCGAAGCGCGAGAGGTCGAGCGGACGCCACAAGAAGTCGCTCGACATGTCGGCGATGACCGGGACCTTCCCCCCCTCGGGGAAGGGGCGACCCGGGTCGACCTCGTACTCGAGGCCGTGGATGGTCTCGTTGGAGGTGATGTGGAGGTAGGCGGCCGCGGGGTCGGCTTTCACTTCCGCGGGGAGGGGCACGCGGACGTAGGCCTTCTCCTTACCCTCGCCCTGGCCGGTCGAGCCGGCGACCCGCACCGCGGCCCCGAGGAGCGCCGCCGTCTGTTTGCCCTCTCCGACCGCCTTCTCCCCCCAGGCGCCCGAGACCACGTAGTCGGCGCTCTTTCCGGGGAAGAGGAAGTTCATGGGGACCTGGGCGAAGAGCTGGGAAGCCCCGCCCTGCACGAAGAGGATCTCGTGGGACTCGGGGATGCGCAAAAGCTCCCTGAGGAGCGCCATCGCCTCGTCGTGCACCGCCTCGTACTGCTTGCCCCGGTGGCTGTGCTCCATGACGGACATGCCGCTCTTCGCGAAGTCGAGGAGCTCGTCGCGGGCCCGCTCCAGGGCGGGCAGGGGGAGGGCAGCGGGGCCGGGGTTGAAGTTCATCGCTCGGCTCATGGGGAGCCTCCTGTGCGGCCGCCCGCGCTCGAGGGATGAAGGAACCGGGGTATCCCCCGCCGGGCGGAGGCTCGAACTCTACGCGCCAAGGGGCCCAGAGGCCAGACGCAAACAAACGGCCCGCTCCTCTGGCGGGGAACTCTCGGGCGAGGCGTGGAACCGTGAGCCGAACCGTGGTCAGGTAGAGGGCATGCGTCTGCGAGCCGCGGTCGGCCCTACCCTCTTCCTGGCGCACCTTCTCGGCTGCGCCCCGCGCAGGCCGCCTCCCGACCTCTCCCTCGATCCGGCGCGGCTCCTCGCCCAGGTCGAGGAGGCGCAGGCGCCCTCGGTCCGGGTGAAGGGCGAGGCGCGCCTTCGCGTTCGGTCTCCCCGGGGCTCGGGCACGGTCCGGCAGTTCGCGGCGGCGGAGCGGCCGGACCGGGTCCATCTCGAGGAGCTCGACGCCCTCGGCAACCCGGCCGCGGTCCTGGTGACCTCGGGGGGCCGGTTCTGGCTCTACGATGCCCGCGCCGGCGTCGTCTACCGCGGGGCCGCCACCGGGGCGAACCTGGCGCGCCTCGTCCCCCTCCCCCTCTCGGCCGAGGAGCTCGCCTCGATCCTCCTGGGCAGCGCCCCGCTCCTTTCGGCCGGGACGCCCTTGAGCGCAACCGCGGACGGCGCGACGGTGCGGCTCGTCCTCGGGGAGGGAGAGGTGACCGAGGTTCTGTGGGTGGGGGCGCACGCCGCGGTGGAGAGAGCCTCCCGGACGGCCGGGGCTTTGGCGGGCGCTCTTAGCTACGAGCTCTCCTTCTCGGCGCGCACCGAGCAGGGCGGAGCCTTCTTCCCGGGCGAGGTGTCGCTCCGCTCCGATCCCGCGCACGTCGCGGTCGATCTTTCCTGGACGGAGGTCGAGGTGAACGGGGCGCAGGACCCTTCACTCTTTTCTCCCCTCGCGCCCCGGGGGGCGAGGATCGTCGAGGTCTCGGAGGGCGGAGATGGGGGTTAAGGGCCGGGGCGCAAAGGGGTAAGGCCTCGAACCCGGCGCTCGGCCCGGGGCGCGGTGACTAGCCGCAGGGAATGCCGGGTGGCGGGCGCGGGTTTCGCCCAGATGGCCGGCCAGGCCCCCGAAGGCCGGTTAGACTGCACCCCGCGGCGGTCCTTCCCGAAGAGGGTACCTTGAACCTGAGCCTCTACGAGATCCTGAAGCAGGGCAGCGCGGCGATGTGGATCATCGTCGCCTGCTCGGTCATCGCGCTCGCGGTGGCGGTCGAGCGCGGCATTGCCCTGTTCGGCTTCACCGCTGGCGTCCGGCGACTCGCCGACGCGGCTGCCCGGGCCCTCTACCGCGGCGAGCTCGACGATGCCCGGGCCCAGTGCGAGCGATCGGGCTCGCCCGCCGCCGACGTCTTTTTGGCGGCGCTCGTGCCCGCCTCCCCCCGCGCGGGCGGGCGGGTGGCCACCGCGGAGAAGATCTCCGCGGCGGTGGAGCGGGAGCGCCAGCAGGTGAACCTGAAGCTCCGCCGGAACCTCTGGATCCTGGGAACGGTGGGGGCCACCGCCCCCTTCGTCGGCCTGTTCGGCACCGTGGTGGGCATCATGCAGGCGTTCCGGCAGATGGCGCACACCGGCCAGGGGGGGTTCACGGTGGTGGCGGCGGGGATCTCGGAAGCGCTCGTCACCACCGCCGGGGGCATCGCGGTCGCCATCGAGGCGGTGGTCATCTACAACTTCCTCAACGTACACGTGCAGAGGCTCTCCCTCCAGCTGCGGCTCCTCACCGAGGAATACCTGGAGATCGTGAAGGAGACCCTGCCCAGCCTGCGCTCGGCGGAGCCGGCTGCCCCGCGACCCTTGAAGGAGGCTTAGAGAGCGCCATGGCGATCGGCGGACCCAATGGCGGCGAGGAGCTCGAGGGAGGCGAGGGCGGTGGGATCTTCGCCGACATCAACATCACCCCCCTCACCGACATCTTCCTCGTCCTGCTCATCATCTTCATGGTGACCACCACGGCCATCGCCGAGGCGGGCCAGGACCGAGGCGGCTTCAAGGTGAACCTGCCCAGGGGCAGCAAGAGCGACGCCGGGGTGATCCCCCGGGACCTCGTCGTGGCGGTCCTGGCGGACGGGCGGGCGGTCATCGGCGGCAAGGTGCAGGACGACGCGGAGCTGGCCAAGACCTTCGGGGCCTCCGCCGAGCTCAATCCGGACACGGTGCTCGTGGTCCAGGCCGACGAGGGCGTCCCCCACGGGCGCGTGGTGGACGTGATGGAGACGGCCCGGCGGGCGGGGCTCTCCCGCCTGGCGATCGCCACGAAGATCGTGCCGGGCGAGGCTGCGCCCTAGGGCGCCGCCCGCCTCCCGGCCCGGTTGGGGGTGCGCCCGGACGACTGGTCTCTCGACCGGGTCCCGTGGGGTGGCTAGGATCCGAGCGGGATGAGCGCTCCCGCGAAGAGGCGGTTGGGTGAGCTCCTCGTCGATGCCGGGATCATCGACGAGACGCAGCTCAAGGCCGCCCTCGGGCACCAGCGGCAATGGGGGATCCGGCTCGGCCAGGCGCTCGTGGACCTGAAGCTCGCGACCGAGCAGGACATCGTGAGGATCCTGGCCAAGCGGTTCGGGTTCGAGGTGGCTCGCCTCGACCAGGTCGAGGCCTACGGGCACCGGCAGGCGGTGTCGCTCGTGCCGCGCGAGTTCGCCCTGAAGCACAATGTCTTCCCGCTCTCCGCCGACACCACCACCCTCGCGGTCGCCATGAGCGATCCCACGAACCTCGCGGTGGTGGACGAACTCAGGTTCCGCAGCGGGCGCCGCCTCAAGGTCACCATCGGCGGCGACCGGGAGATCGCGGCCGCCGTCCAGGCCGCCTATCCCAATCCGGACGCCGGGGTCGAGGCCATCGCGCTCGACATCGACGAGACCGGCGGGGTGGGCGAGCCGGTGATGGGCCCGTTCGGCGGGGGCTCGAGAGAGGACTTCGAGTCCTTCTTCGGGGCGGACGCCGCGCACTCCAGGGGGCCGCCCGGCGTTCCCGAAGACCCGTTCGGCTCAGGCCCGATGGCCGCGCCTGTGACCGTGCCGGTGGTCCACCCCGGGCCGCTCCCGGCGGCGGCGCACACTCCCGTTCCCGCTCCCGTCGCTCCGGCGGCCCCGGTCCCGGTGGCGCCGCGCGCCGCCCCGGCCATGGCCGCGCGCCCCGCGGCGGCCGCGCCCCCCACCCATAATGGCCCGGCTCCCACCACACCATCGGTGAAATCGGGGCCCGCTTCAGCGGCGGCCCCCGCCCGGCGCCCCCCTGCGCCCGTCCGCGCGGCCCCCCCGCCGGCGCGAGCCGGCCCGGCCCCGGCCCCCCCGCCGGCGCGAGCCGGCCCGGCCCCGGCCGCCCCGGCCCCGGGGCTCGAGGAGCTGCCCTCCGCGGACGCGGTGCGCGACGCGCGCCTGCAGAGGGAGTCGCCCGCCCCGGCGCCCGTCATCCTGGAGCTGGAGGAGGAGCTCGGAGCGTTGCCGGAAGACGCCTTGACGGCGGTGGCCCCGGAGGGCGCAGAGTTCACGTCGGGCGAGCAGGCGATCCTCTCCGCCCTCCAGCGCCTCGCCGAGGGCGGGCACGCCGAGCCCGACGTGGTGAAGCCCACCCAGGCCATCGCGGTCCTGATCCAGATCCTCCTGCGCAAGGGGGTGGTCTCGGAGCGGGAGCTGCTCGACGCCTTGAAGAAAGGGTAGACCGGCGGTTCGGATGGCCGGAGAGCTAAACGGTTCTTACACTCTGGTCTGGGGCCCGCTCGGCGGAGGGCCGGGCAGCTCTAGGACAGCTCCTCTAGAAGGCGCACTCCCATGTTCGAAGGGCTCTTCCGTCCGTCGCATCTGCTCGTCATCCTGCTCATCGTCCTGCTCGTGTTCGGCCCGAGCAAGCTCCCGCAGCTCGGCGGAGCGCTGGGCAAGACGATCCGGGACTTCAAGAAGGCGATGAGCGAGCCCTCGGACGAGGGCTCGGAGGCGAAGACCGGGGCCAGTGAGCCGGAGAAGCTGCGGGAGAAGGGCTCCTAGGGCGGGGAGCCTCTCGGCCGCTAGTTCAGGTTCCCGGGCACGACCAGGGGAAAGGGTGCGATCCGCGCCTTGAAGGCGGTCCCGTCCTGCCGGCGCATGCCGTAGGTGCCGTGCATGGAGCCATGGGGGGTATGGAGCACGCAGAAGCTCGTGTATTCGAACGACTCGCCAGGCTCGAGCAGCGGCTGCTTTCCCACGACCCCGTCCCCGACCACGTCGTGGCGGTCGCCGGAGGCGTCGACGATGACCCAGTGTCGGGTGAGGAGCTGTGCCGGCGAGCCCCCCTCGTTCGTGACCCGGACGGTGTAGGTGAAGAGGAACCGGCCCGCTTCGGACCGCTCAGGCCGAAACTCGCTCCGCACGATGACGCGGATCCCCTCGGTGACGGCGGTGGACAATCCCGGGGGAATATAACCGCCGCCCGCTGGGTCGTCAGCGGGAGGCCCCGAGGCGCCGCCGAGCCGGTCCCGGGAGTATCCTTCGAGTGTCATGGAACGCGAGCTCGAGTCGATCCTCGGGGAGGTGCGCCGGAGCCTGGGGCGCGTGGTCGTCCTCACCGGAGCCGGCATTTCGGCGGAGAGCGGGATCCCCACCTTCCGGGGGGCGGGGGGATACTGGGTGGTCGGGTCCCAGAACTACATGCCCCAGGAGATGGCCACCCGGGAGATGTTCGAGCGGGCGCCGGAGGAGGTGTGGCGCTGGTACCTGTACCGCTTCGGCGTCTGCCGGTTCGCGGAGCCCAACGAAGGTCACAGGGCGCTCTACAGGCTCGAGGCCGCACTGGGCGACCGCTTCACGCTCGTCACCCAGAACATCGACGGCCTCCACCGGCGAGCCGGATCGAAGCGCGTCTACTGCATTCACGGGGACGCCGCCTACGTTCGCTGCTCGAACGAGTGCGGCGCGGGGCTTCTCGATCTGCCGGCGTTCCCGTCGCGCGACAAGGCCGAGCCCCTCACCGCCGCCGACCGGGCGAGGCTCACCTGCGGCCTCTGCGGCGGCTGGCTCAGGCCCCACGTCCTCTGGTTCGACGAGTACTACGACGAGCCCTACTACCGGATGGAGAGCACCCTGCGCGCCGCGGAGGAGTCCGATCTGCTCCTCGTGGTGGGAACGACCGGGACCACGAACCTCCCCATGCAGGTGGGTCGGATCGCCTTCGCCCGGGGATCGGCCCTCGTGGACGTGAACCCGGAGGAGAACCCGTTCGCAGAGCTCGCCCGAAGGTCCGAGCGCGGGTTCGTGGCGCGGGGGAGCGCCTGCGAGAAGCTTCCCGCGATCGCCGAGGCGCTCGGAGCGGCGCGAGCCTAGGCTGAACCTCCGCCGCGACAGAACGCAACCCCGCATTTCTTGGGGTTTTCGTTGATGGCTTCTGTCTACAACTTCGACGGAAGTTGCGCTGGAGCTCACTTCCTGATCCACTGCAAGTCAAAGGAAGCGCAGGATTCTCAGTGTAGACAGAACGGCCGCAGCGAGATGGCCGGAACCCACTGAGAGATCGATCCCTTACGCGCTTCTGCGGCTGGAAGTTCGGGGCAAGGAAGGGTGGGCCCTCCGAAGCGCCCGATCCCTGGCGGTTTCCCGACGGGACCTCCTCTGGGGCGCGCCACCGGGGTGCGGGCCCGTTAGAGGTCTTCGCCGGAGGTCCGAGTGAACGACCGCCTGCTCGGCTTGAGCCTCGAGAAGTTGAGCGCCAAGGATGCTCTCGACCTCGCCATCCTCATCGAGGAGGAGGCGCGCGAGCGGTACACGTTGCTCGTCGGGCAGGTCGGCGGCCGGTACGCGGGCGACGCGAGCGACATGTTTCGGGCCATGGCGGTGGCCGAGAAAAAGCACGGAGAGGATCTCTCGGGGCGCCGGCTGAAGCTCTTCGGCGACGAGCCGCGCACCGTGACGCGGGACATGCTCTTCGAGGTGGAGGCGCCGGACCTCTCTGCGCCCCGGGTGTTCATGTCCGCCCGCCAGGCGATGGAGGTGGCCCTCTCCTCGGAGCAGAAGGCCCGCGAGTTCTTCGAGCGAGCGCTCGAGGTGGTGAAGGATCCGCAGGTGCGCGACCTCTTCGCCTCGCTCCGGGAGGAGGAGGTGGAGCACGAGGCCTGGGTGCGCGCCCGGCTCGAGAAGCTGCCCCCGGGTCCGGACCTCGAGGACGACGAGGCCGACGAGCCCGGCTCGGACCCGGGGAACTAGGGCGGCCGACCCGACCGGGCGTGTCCGCCGCCCCTCCCCCCCCCTCGTTGGCTGGCCTGAACCCGCCAAGGCGCGCCGACTGAAACAGGAAAGACTTGGAACGGCCGGGCCACATCCCGGTACGCTCTCGGGCGAAGGAGGTGCGATGTGGCTAGGTCGAAGACCCGTTGCATCGGGCTCCTCACCGCGGGGGGGGACTGCCCCGGGCTGAACGCGGTGATCCGTGCCATCGCCAAGGTGGCCATCCACGAGTACCGCATGGAGGTGGTGGGGATCCACGACGGGTTCCGGGGCCTCGTGGAGAACCGGACGGTCGTCCTCGACGAGGCAGCGGTCTCGGGCATCTTGACAAGGGGTGGAACCATCCTGGGGGCGAGCCGGGACAAGCCTCACAGCATGAGGGTGGGGGGAAAGCTCAAGGACATGTCCGAGTCCGCGGCCCGGACCGTCCGCGAGCACCGGATGGACTGCCTCGTGTGCCTGGGAGGTGGCGGCACCGCCAAGAACGCCTACCGGCTCCGGCAGAAGTGCGGGATCGAGGTCATGACGCTGCCCAAGACGATCGACAACGACGTCTTCGGCACGGACCAGAGCTTCGGGTTCGACACCGCGGTGGGCATCGCCACCGACGCCATCGATCGGTTGCACACCACCGCCACGAGCCACCACCGGATGATCGTCTGCGAGGTCATGGGTCACCGCGCCGGGTGGCTGGCCTTGCAGTCGGGCGTGGCCGGGGGGGCGGACGTGATCCTCGTGCCCGAGATCCCCTACGACCTCGAGCGGATCGCCGAGTACCTCCTGGAGCGACGCCGGCACGGGAAGCGCTTCTCGATCATCGCCGCGGCGGAGGGGGCGAAATCGGTCCGGGAGGCCCGGGAGCTCCAGAAGGCGAAGAAGGCCTCGGACAAGAAGGACGGAGGCGACGACGAGGACGGCCCCGAGAGCGCGGCCGCCTTCTCGGAGACCGAGGCGGTGGACGCCATCCGGGCCGACCTGCCGCTCAAGGTGAGGAAGATGCACGAGGAGGTGATGGCCTACCACGCGGTGCAGGAGCCCATGGCCACGCGCCTCGCGAGGCAACTCCAGGAGCTCACCGGGGTGGAGGCCCGGGTCACCTCCCTCGGCCATGTGCAGAGGGGAGGGGGTCCCTCGGCCTTCGACCGGGCCCTCTGCACGCTCCTCGGCACCAAGGCGGCGGACCTCCTCGCCGAGGGCACCTACAACGTCATGGTGGCCTACCGGAACGGCCGCTGCGTCCCGGTGCCCCTGAAGGACGTGGTGGGCAAGCGTAAGCCGATCCCCCAGGACCATCCTCTCCTCGATTGCGCCCGAAAGCTCGGCACCTGCTTCGGGGACTAGGGAGGAGAGGGCCCGTTCGCTTTTTCGAGGGCGCTCGGTTCCTCGTGGGCCATGCGCCGGCTTTTCCGCAGCGGTAGTCCTCGGCAGAAGGGTCCGAGGGAAGGGAGAGAGCCATGAAGGTCGTCGTCACCGGGGCTTCGGGGTACGTGGGGAGCGCCGTCGTCGCGGCCCTCGTTCGCGCCGGGCACGAGGTCACGGGGCAGCACCACGCCGAGGGCTCCGGGGCCCAGGTCCTTCGCCTCGGGGCGCGACCGGTGCGCGCCGAGCTGGGCCACTTCTCGGAGCTCTTGCCCCTCCTCGCGCAGGCGGACGCGGTGGTCCACGCCGCGGCCGACTACCAGCCGGCCCACGACCGGGAGGCCGTCGACGCGCTCTTGTCCGGGGCCCTGAAGGCGGGGCGTCCCTACGTCATCCTCTACACCTCCGGCGTCTGGGTGCTGGGGGAGCAGCCGAACGCCGTGGCGGAGGAAGCGCCCACGGACCACCCCGCCTCCGCGGTGGCCTGGCGGGTGGGTCACGAGCGCCTCGTCCTCGGGGCGAACGGCGGGAGGGTGACCGCCGCCGTGGTGCGCCCCGGGATGGTCTTCGGAGGGCGAGGCGGGATGTTCGCCTCCTGGTTCGAGTCGGCGCTCACCGAAGGGGCGGCGGCATTCGTGGGGAGCGGGCGCCAGCACTGGTCGCACGTCCACCGCGAGGACCTGGCCGAGCTCTACCGGCTCGTCCTGGAGAAACGGGCCGCTGGGATCCTCCACGGCGTGGACGGGCGGCCGGAGCGGGTCGAGGACTCGGCCCGGGCCGCCTCCCTTGCGGCCGGCAAGGGGGAAGTGCGGGCCATCCCCGTGGAGGAGGCGCGCAAGACCCTCGGGCCCTTGGCCGACGCCCTCGCCATGGACCAGGTGGTGGCCAGCGGGCGCTCTCGGGAGGTCGGGTGGGCCCCGAGGCACGAGGGGTTCGGCCCCGAGGCGCCGGAGAGCTTCCGGGACTGGCTGGCGCTCCGGGGCTAGAGGCCGGGTTCCCCCGAGGCCTCTTCGCCCCGGCCCTCGAAAGGCTAGACTGCGCGGATGGCGACCAAACCCTCCTTCACCCCGGCGCTCTTCACCTTCCTCGCCGAGCTCAGGCTCCACAACGACCGCGACTGGTTCGAGCGAAACCGCGAGCGCTACCTGCGCGACGTGCGCGATCCCATGCTCCGGTTCATCGCCGACTTCGCCCCGGTCCTCCGGCGGATCGCTCCCCGGCTCGTCGCCGATCCCCGCCCGGTGGGCGGCTCGCTCTTCCGCATCCACCGGGACACACGTTTCTCGGCCGACAAGTCACCCTACAAGACGAACGTGGCCGCCCACTTCCGCCACGAGGCGGGGCGGGACGTCCACGGACCGGCCTATTACCTGAGCCTCGACCCCGACGAGGTCGACGTCGGCGGCGGTGTGTGGCACCCCGAGGCCGAGCCGCTCGTGAAGATCCGCCGGGCCATCGCGGAGAAGCCGCTCGCCTGGAAGCGCGCCCTTAGAGTAGCCAGCACGAGGAAGCTCGAGTGGTGGGGGGAGAGCCTGAAGCGCACGCCCCGAGGTCTCCCCGAGCCTCACCCGCTCGCCTCCATGCTCCGCCGCAAGGACTTCGCGGCCGGCCTCTCCCTCTCCGAGCGAGATGCGCTCTCCCCTCGGTTCCCCGAGCGGGTGGCCGAGGTCTACCGGGCCCTCGTGCCGGCGATGAGGCTGCTCGCCGAGGCGGTGGGCTTGAGTTTCTAGAGGGGCCCGGGGCCCTTCGGGATGCCGAAGGGAGCCCGAGGTGTTCGGGCCGTGTCAGAGGCCCAGCCCGGGCGAGCTGGCCCCCTCTGAGAGGTGGGCGAGCCGGGTGAGCCACTCCGCCGACAATCCGGACTCGCTCGCTCCGCGCCACAGCACCTCGAGGTAGGCGGGCGCGGGGGCCGCCTCCGCGGGCAGGCGCCGCCCGGGGGCGGCGCGGTAGGCGATCGCGGATAGCTCGCGGCCGTCCCGATCCCGGACGGTCACGGGGAAGGGCTCGAACAGGCCCGAGACCGCCCCCTCCTTGTGGTCGACGAGGCCCCGGGCCGTGCCGGGCATGGGAGCGGCCAGCCCCTCCACCCACTCGCCCTCCTTCTCCTCGAGGCTCGCCACGGCGCCTCCGAAGTGGCGCGAGAAGACGTCGAAGACCAGCCGGAAGCCGTGGAGCCGCGCGGGGCGTGCGCGGGAGAGGTCGGGGATCTTGTAGCCGTGCCCCGCGGCCCACTCCGCCAAGGCGGCGCGGTCGAGCGAGGATCCGTACACGAACCAGACGAAGTCCAGGGAAGCCCTGGCCTCGTGGGCCTTGCCGGTCAGGGGGAGCGCCATGGCCTTCGAGATAACGAGGGGCGGAGGGGAGCGCAGCCTCCTCGGGAGTCCTGGGAAGAGAGGGCCCGCTCGCCTTTCCTACCGAGTGAGGACGATCTTGGCGATCTCCGGTGGGGAGCCGAGCCGCATGGGGGGCCCCCAGAATCCCGTGCCCCGGGAGACGAAGATCTGGCCGGCCAAGGTCTCCTCCCGGTGCCGGTAAAGCCCGGCGACGTACGGGTAGACGAGGCCCACGAGGAGGCTGAAGGGGAAGATCTGTCCACCGTGGGTGTGGCCGGAGAGCTGGAGCTCCACCCCGGCGCGCACCGCCTCGTCCACTCCTCGGGGCTGGTGCTGCAGGAGGACGAGGCTTCTGTCCGGGTCCCTGCCCGAAAGCGCCCTTCCCAGGGCGGCCCCGTATCCTCCCGGGCCGGAGCTCGCGGCTCGCCAGTCGTCGACGCCGGCGAGGTCCAAGGAGGCGCCGGCGTCGCCCAGCCGCACCCGTTCGTTCTCGAGCACCCGGATCCCGAGGCGCCTCAGCTCGGCGAGCCAGGGGCCCACCCCGGAGTAGTACTCGTGGTTGCCGGTGACGAACACCACCCCGTAGCGCGCCCTGAGCAGAGCAAGCTCGGAGACCGCCTGCCCCAGCTCCGCGACCGAGCCATCCACGAGGTCGCCGGTGATGGCCACGAGGTCCGGACGCAGGGCGTTCGTCTGCTCCACCACCCGGCGCACCTCGCGGTCGCGAAGGGTGGGGCCCACGTGCAGGTCGGTGATCTGGGCGATGGTGAGGCCGGAGAGGGCCCCGGGGAGCCGCTCGAGCCGGATGGGGACCTCGTGGATCTCGGCCGGCCCGAGGGCGCTGCGCACCGCGAAGAGGGTCGTTCCGCCGGCGGCCAGGGCGGCGCCGCCGGCCAGGGCCCGGGCCAGCACCAGGCGCCGCTCGGGATCGGCGGGGGGATCGGGCCTTGTCCTCATCCAGTCGAGGATGAAGGCGAGCCCGTCCCCGGCCAGCCGGACGAGGTCGAAGGCGAGCACCGAGCAGAAGAGGATGAATGCCACCCCGAGCCAGCTGGCGGCGAGGATGGGCGCGAGCCGGGCCACCCATCCCTTCCCCAGCCGGGCCAGGAAGAGACCCAAGGGAACGCCCAGAGCGAGGAGGGCGAGGAGCGCGGTGGCGAGCCGCCGCCAGGGCTCGGGGAGGCCGGGGTCTCTGACCAGCCGGAGCCAGAGGTAGGCGTGCATGCCGCCCAGGATGAAGACGCAGACGAAGAAGAAGAGGGCGAAGGAGAGCGAACGGGTCATGCGCGGCGATGGTCTAACAGATGCCTTTCCCCCTCGCCACGACCGGCCTCGGGTGGGCTCTCTCTCGCCGGCTCTCCCGGGCATCGGCCCTTCGGCCGGGGCCGGGGTCCGCCCCTCGCGCCGTGGACCTCCCGCCCTGCGCCCGCCCGCCCGCCGCCGAAGAGAGCTCATGCCCCGCGGGACTCGAGCGCATCGAGCTTGGCCGCGAGGATGAAGTCGTTCTCGGACAAGCCTCCCACCGAGTGAGTCCAGAGGACGACGTCGACGGTGCTGTAGTGGACGGCGAAGTCCGGGTGGTGGCCCTCCGCCTCGGCCAGATCGGCCATGGCGTTCACGAAGCGCATGGCTTCCTTGAAGTCTCGGAACCGGTGCTGCTTGTGGATCTTCTTGTGCCCCTCGAGCGCGTCCCACCCGCGGACACTCGAGAGTGCCTCCAGGGCCTGCGACGGGGTGAAGGCGGGGACCCCGCCCTCGCACGGGACGCACCTCTTGCTCGCGTAGTCCATGGGGCCCCTCCTGCCGCCGGGCGCATGCCCCCGCAAGGCCAAGTCGGGACTTCGGCGTCGGGGGATACTGCCGAACATGGAACGGCTCTTTTTCGCGGCGGGTGCCGCGTCGGGGTTCGTCTCGGTGGCGGCGGGAGCGTTCGGGGCTCACGCCCTGCGGACGCGGCTCGCCCCCGACCTCATGGCGGTCTTCGAGACCGCGGTGAAGTACCAGCTCGCGCACGCGCTCGCCCTTCTGGCGTGCGGCCTTGCGATGGGCCGCGGGGCCGGACTGGCGGCGGTCCTGGCGGGCTT